>Ga0075028_100000063_pt1 | contig 35464 bp, 32 predicted proteins | sample LitLauG_LLR_2014_FD_71390 | JGI IMG/M metagenome (GOLD analysis project Ga0075028, IMG submission 71390) | Freshwater sediment microbial communities from Pennsylvania, USA - Little Laurel Run_MetaG_LLR_2014 | ecosystem: Environmental > Aquatic > Freshwater > Creek > Sediment | place: USA... | reverse complement strand
GTGAACGTCTCCGGCAGGTTGTCCGGCTCGACTGGTGGGCGGCGCGGGATCGGGGTGCGTTTGCGGCGCGGGCTCGGGTTCTTGCGCTTCCTCGATCACGGCGGGCTGGCGGTATTCCATGGTCCAGCGGCTGGAGATCGAGGCTTCGGTGCGCTGCGGCGGTTCGGCCTGCGGTTCGTGAACGTTGTGCGATTCCGCAACATGAGTGTCGGAGGCTTCGGCGGGTTGCTCGTCAGTCTGCGGGGCATCAGCATGAGACGCGGCGAAAAATGGCTCGTCGTCGCGGAAGGTTGGCGGGGCGAGCGGGGTTTCCGCGAGAGCCGGAGCGTGAGACTGTTCCGTCACCGGGGCCGCATACTGGGGCCGGCCTTTGTATTTCGATAGAGACTCGCCGGGCAACAGAATTGGCTGATAGCCCGCCGGAGGACCCGCTGGTCGCATGGGCGCAGGAGTGGGAACCGGCGCGGGCGAATCCAGGGCCTGGCCCAGACGCGCGACCGGCTCGCGCGAGGGACGTCCGGAATCGCGCGCGTTGCCGCGATCTGGACGGTCGTTGCGGTCGTTGCGGTCATTGCGATCGCGGCGGCCTCCCCGGCGGCGGCGGCCGCGCTGTCCGCGCTCTTCACGGTCTGATCCTTCCGTCCGGGCTTCCGAAGTTTGCGCGTTGCCCGGCTCCACGACGGGCTCGGTTTCAGGTTCCGCGACTTCCAATCCCTCAACAACGGGTGCTTCACCCTCGGTTTGCGCCTCAGCCGCATGGTTCGGCTGGCGTTGCTGCGGCGCTAACCCAGGCGTGGGGACGGTTTCGGTCATGTCCTCGTCGTGATCTTCGAGATCGAGAAAGTCCGAGACGTAAAGAAACGCATCGCGCTCGAGTCCGACATCCACAAATGCGGACTGCATGCCGGGGAGCACGCGGGTAACTCTGCCCTTGTAGATGGACCCGGCCAGCGTGTACTCGTTTTCGCGTTCCAGGTAAATTTCGGCCAGCTGATCGTTTTCCATCAGCCCGACTTTGGTTTCGTGGGGGGTGGAAGAAACAAATAATTCTTTATTCATGAACACTCCGTTGACCGCTCCATCGAGGAGCGGGCTTTCTACCGGAGCGGGTGAAGGCAGGAAACGGGAGGGGAAGAAATTCTTTGCTCCGCAAAGGGAGCACGGCGCCCGCCCGGGAGTTTCGTCCCAGGGGTCCAGCACTGCGCAAGTTTCGTGATCGGACTCTTGTGCACTCTTCGCGTCGTAAGCGCCGGGTTTGTGACCGCTCTCTCGACCGGTGTTCGATCGGGGGGCCGTTCCCGGCCCGGCAACCTTTCAGAATTTTAATCCCGCCCGGCTGTCCTTTTCCGCGCCGGTGCAAATGCCCCCTTTTTCGTGAGGGCGAACGATTATTTTTTGGGGCCGCGGCTGTCGTGGTTCGTCTAGCGTTGTTGCCGCGGCAATACTGCCTCTTTTGTTAAATCCTTTACAATCAGGCCGGCCCGGTTCCTGTCGGCTTTTTCCAGCTAGTTCACAAAGCGGCGCATGCGGACGTTCATCACCATGCCCAGCGCCAAAAACATAAAAAGCACGGAAGACCCGCCGTAACTCATCAGCGGCAAAGGTATTCCGGTGACCGGCATAAAGCCAACCACCATGCCAACGTTGACCAGGATGTGGAAACTAAGCACAGCCACCACGCCCATCACCAGAAACGTGCCAGCGCGGTCGGGCGCCGTTTGCGCGTTCTGGGTCAAACGCATTAGCACAATAAAGTATAGCAGCAGCAAACCCAAAGCGCCTACAAAGCCATGCTCCTCGGAGAATGCGGCGAAAATGAAGTCGGTCTGCGGAATGGGCAGGAAAGCTCCGTGGGTCTGCGACCCTTTGCCTCCCCACAAGCCTCCGGCGCCGACGGCAATTTTGGATTGCTCGACCTGATATCCAGTGCCCTGCGGGTCGGCTTCGGGTTCGAGAAAGCTCACCAGGCGCGCCTTCTGGTAATCCTTGAGATGGTGCCAGGCGAGAGGCATCAGCAGGCCCGCCAACAGCACCGCGATCAGCGCCTGCCGCCAGCGCAGTCCACCGAGGAACAGTCCCATGATCGCGATGGGAATGTAGGTGAGGGACGTGCCCAGGTCAGGCTGCACCAGGACCATCAACATGGGGACGGCGACGATGCCTCCGGACTTGACCAGGTCCGGCCAGGAAAGCTCGCGCTGGCTCAGTTCGGCGAAATATTTTGCCACCGCGACAATCAGAATGAGCTTGACCCATTCCGAAGGCTGGAAATGGATGCCTCCCGGCAGCTTGACCCAGCGGCGCGCTCCCAGATACTTCTGTCCAAAGACGAGCACGACCATCAGCGAAGCCACGGCGGCAATGTAAAACCAGTGGATGTGTTCGAGCAGGACCTGATAGCTGACCAAGCTCATCAGAAACATGGCGCCCACGCCGGCGAGCACCCAATAAATCTGTTTGATGTGCGCGCCCGCGAATTTGGTGTGGGCCGTGGCGCTCTGAATCTCGAGCACGCCGAGTCCGCAGATCAGCAGCACGAATATCAGCAGCAGCCAGTCGAAGTCGCGGTAGGAGACGTATCTAGACATCAGTTGCCGGTTGCCTGTGGCCAGTTGCCAATTTTCGGTTCTCGGTTGCCAGTTCTCGGTCCTCGGTTCTCAGTTCTCAGTTCTCGGTTCTCGGTTCTCAGTCAGTGATCTCATTTAATTTCTTGTCATCCTGAGCAAGCATCAGCTTCGCGAAGCGAAGATGATGCGCAGTCGAAGGATCCCTACTCTGCCACCGCCCTACGCTACTTCATTGCAGCCCCGGCGCGGCTGTCGCGAAAGCCAGTGGCGGCATGGCCGGGTCCAGCGTGAAATGCCCGCCATGAAGGCCCTGCGATTCGCCGGGTTCGCCAGGAACGGTCCACACTGCGCCGATTTCGGCGGGCGCGCTGCCGGTTTTCTTCCCCGCTACTCCCGGTGGCGGCTGGCGGTGCATTTTCTTGTCCACAAAAGCCTTTATCACCTGGGCCGCAACCCGCGCGGCTTTGTCTCCGTGTTCGCCCTCTTCAAATAAAGCGCAGACAACGATTTCCGGATTGCGGCGGGGTTCGACGCCGACGAACCATCCGTTGTCCTTGTGCAGGGCCTTCTCGGCCGCGCTCATCTTGGCTTTCAGCGTGTTGCTGACAGTCTGGGCGCTACCGGTCTTGCCGGCCAGGTCCACGCCCTTGATCTGCGAGGCCGCGCCGGTGCCGACCGGGCTGACCACGTCCGCCATGGCGTCAGTGATGACTTCCCAATTGGCGGGATCGAGCGGAACGCCGGGATCCTGGTCTGTGCTGGCAGCCGGGAACATGCCCGAAGGCAGATCGCCGGGGTTGGTCACATGCGGACGCACCATGTGACCGCCGCTGGCGATGGCGGCGATGGCGCGGGCCATTTGAATGGGAGTGGCAGCGACGGCCCCCTGGCCGATGCCGACCGAGATGGTTTCACCGGCAAACCATTTCTGCTTGAAGTTGCGGATCTTCCACGGTTCCGAAGGCATGACGCCGCTGACTTCCTGCGGCAGGTCAATGCCGGTCTTGCGGCCCATGCCAAAAGCGTCGGCATATTTGGCGATGCGGTCAATGCCCAGCCGTTCGGCCAGCGTGTAGAAAAACACATCACAGGACTGGTAGATACCCTTGGTCAGATTGACGATGCCATGGGTCTGGTGACGGGCCGCGATCCAGCACTTGAAGTGGCGTCCGTAGAATTCTCCGCCGCCGGTGCAGTTGACGCGCATGTCCTGGGCGATGCCTTCCTGCAATCCGGCGGCAGCCATGATGATTTTGAAAGTCGAGCCGGGAGCGAGTTGCGCCTGAATGGCCTTGTTCAACAAAGGATGGTCTTCATCGGTGGTGAGCTTGGCCCATTGGTCGCGGGAGACGCGCACTGCGAAGTCGTTGGGGTCGAAGGTGGGACGGCTGACCATGGCGAGGATTTCGCCGGTGCGCGGGTCCATGGCGACGATGGCGCCGTTTTTGCCTTCGAGCGCCTGCTCGGCGGCGATTTGCAGATCAATGTCCACGGTGAGCTTGAGCGGTTTGCCGGGTTCGGCGGCGGTTTCGTCGAGGTGTCCGATTTCCTTGCCGCGGCTGTTGACCAGCGCCCGCCGCGAACCGTTCCTTCCCATCAGCATGGTGTTGTACTGGCGCTCGACCCCGGAAACCCCGACCACGTCGCCGGGATTGTAGAGCTCGAACTGGGGCTGGTTGAGCATGTCCTCCGTGACTTCGCCCACGTAGCCGATCAGGTGGGCCATGAATCCGCCGCGGGGATAGAGACGGCGGTGGGCCATGATGGTGTCGAGTTCGGGGAGCTCGTTGCGATGCGCATCAATGAAAGCGAGCTCGTCGGGGGTGATGTCTTCCTTCAGAAAAATGGGCTGATACTGCGGCATGGAAGCGAAGCGGCGGATGCGGGCGCGCACATCGTCGGCCTTCATGTGCAGACCCTGCGCGATCAGGTCGGTGTCGGCGAGAAGATCGCGCGAGGAATCGCGCAGCAGCAGCGCGGAGAATGACGGATAGTTGTCCACGATGATGCGGCCTTCGCGGTCGAGAATCTTGCCGCGCGGCGCGAGCAGTGGCACATTGCGGATGCGGTTGCGTTCGGCAAGCGAGGAATAGACATCGCTCTGCATGACCTGAAGCCGCCACAGACCGTAGGCGAGGACCAGCAGGATCGCCAGGATCATGTACTGCACCGCCGTGAGGCGGATCGCCGAAACTTTTTCTTCGCGGCCGAACATGGTTAGTCGTTGGTCGTTAGTCGTTGCTCGTTAGTCGTTGCTCGTTAGTCGTTGCTCGTTAGTCGTTGCTCGTTAGTCGTTGGTCGTTTGGGGTTACTTTATTGTAACGCGCTTCAATTTGACAGAGGTGGTGATGCGGTAACGAAGGTCACGGGGCACACGGCGGCGATGGAGCGGAACGACCAGCGACCGACCAACGACGACCAAACGACGACCAAACGACGACCAACGACAGGCTTTCACGTTCTCTGTTTCAGCTTGTCCAGCAGGAAATAGACGCCGACGCCCAGCGCGGCGTTGGCCAGGCCGGAAACGATGCCCTGGGACCAGCTCCAACTCTGGGAAAGGCTGACCAGTCCGCGGGCCACGGTGAAGTAGGCAGCGGCATGCAGCAGATAGAATGCGAGCGTCAACAGGAAGCGGGCGCCGGCGTTCTCCACATCAATCTTGGCTCCCAGAGAGGACGCGGCGAAGCCCACCAAAGTCTTGGCGATGCCGAACATGCCGATGGGCTTGGGACCTAAGGCGTCCTGGGCGAGGCCGATGATGGCGCCCGTCAGCAGTCCGGCAGTCGGACGGCGGCGGGCCATGCCAAAGAAAATGGTCACCAGCAGAGGTAGATCAAAAAGCGCGAAAAACGGGATGCGTCGCGGCAGGAAGGCTTGCAGGATAAGCGCAACCAATGGGACGCCCACGGTCACCGGGATGCTGAACCGGTAGACCTCGACTTGCTCGCCAGATGTATAGGTGATGGGCACGTTAATGGGGCTTGGCGTCTCCGGCGGAGGTGGTTTTTTTCGTTGCCAGCGAAGTTGGGTGCGGGGCAGGCGGTGGAACGGCGGAGGAAATCGCCTGCGCATTGGAAGGGGCTGGGACCTGCGTCGCATTGACTGCGTTCGGCTGGGCGGTCGCCGGTTCCTGCGGCTTGTCGGGAACAGAGGGCAGGCGTTGCGCGAGAATGTCTACCGCGCGCTCGCGGACTTGGTTGTCGGCGATGGATTGCCGCTCGTGTTTCTCCGTGATGACCAAAACTTCTTCGAGACGGCTCAGGCTGGCGGCAGGCTTGACGCGGATATTGAGAAACATATCCTTGCCGGGAGAGACTTTGCCCACGGTGCCCACGGGCAGGCCCTTGGGAAAGATCTGGTCTCCACCGCTGGTGGTGATGGCTTCGCCGGCTACGACCTCCTCGTCGCTCATCACGCGTTCGATGAAGGTCTCGCCGGATGGCGTGCCGCGCAAAACGCCCTGCAGCCGGGACTTTTCAAGGATCACGCCGACGCCGCTGCTCTGGTCGTTGATCAGCAGCACTTGCGCGGTGCCGGGATAGACCAGCAAAATTTTCCCGACGATGCCGGCCCCGGCGATGACGGCCATGTCTGGTTTCAGTCCGGCGTCGGAACCTTTATCAATGTAGAGACATTGCGAAACGTCGCTGCCGCAGGCGCCGATGACTTGCGCAGGGACGGTCTTGTCTATGTACTGCTCTTTGAAGGCCAACAGGGCCTGCAGGCGGCGGGCCTGGGCGGCGTCTTCGCTGAGGCGGACTTCCTGCAGCCGCATCTGTTCGATCTGCTGGCGCAACTGGCGGTTCTCGGCGCGAATGCCGCGGAGGTTCAGATAGTTGTGCCAGATGTTGCCGGTACCGGTCTGGGCCCAAACCACCGCCCGCTCGAATGGCGTGACTGCGTCCACAACCCAGATGCGGATCAGGCGCGTGTTGCCGCCCTCGCCGCGTTTAACCTGCATGGCGAGACCCAGCACTTGCAGGAACAGAGCAAGCACCAGGATGATCAGATTGCGGTAGCGGACGAGGACGGATTCCATAAGAAGCAGTAGCCAGTACCGAGTACCCAGTTGCCAGTACTGGGTGCTGGGTACTGGCTACCGGGTACTGAATTTATTCAATTGAAATTTTTCTCAGCAGCTTGAAGTCCGAGAGCATCTTGCCGGTACCGAGCACGACGCTGCAAAGTGGATCGTCGGCGATGGAGACCGGCAAGCCGGTTTCTTCGCGGATGCGCTTGTCGAGGTTCTTGATGAGCGCGCCGCCGCCGGTGAGCACGATGCCGCGGTCGCTGATGTCGGCGGAAAGTTCGGGTGGGGTGCGTTCGAGCGCCACGCGGATCGCATTCATGATGGTGGAAACGCATTCGCTGAGGGCTTCGCGGATTTCGCCATCGTCCACGGTGATGGTTTTGGGCACGCCCTCGATCAGGTTGCGGCCCTTGATTTCCATGGTCATGGGCTTGTCGAGCTGGTGTGCGGACCCGATCTCCATCTTGATCTGCTCGGCGGTGCGTTCGCCGATGAGCAGGTTATATTTCCGCTTCAGATAATTCATGATGGCTTCGTCCATCTGGTTGCCGGCCATGCGCACGGAGCGCGAGTAGACGATGCCGGAGAGCGAGATGACGGCAATGTCGGTGGTGCCACCGCCGATGTCCACAACCATGTTGCCGCTGGGTTCTGTGATGGGCAGACCCGCGCCGATGGCGGCGACCATGGCTTGTTCCACGAGATGCACTTCGCTGGCCTTGGCGCGATAGGCGGAGTCCATGACCGCGCGCTTTTCCACTTGCGTGATTTCCGAAGGCACCCCGATCACAATGCGCGGATGCACCAGCATCTTGCGGTTGTGCGCCTTTTGGATAAAGTAGTTCAGCATCTTTTCGGTGACTTTGAAGTCGGCGATCACGCCGTCCTTCATGGGCTTAATGGCGACGATGTTGCCCGGGGTGCGGCCCAGCATTTCCTTGGCTTCCTTGCCGACCGCCTCGACTTCGCCGGTGTTTTTGTTGATGGCAACGATGGAAGGCTCGTTGACGACGATGCCCTTGCCACGCGCATAGACCAGCGTGTTGGCCGTCCCCAGATCAATCGCCAGATCGCTGGAGAAAACACTGAACAAGGACCTTAAATTATGACTGCGCCCGGAGCCCGCATGAAATCCATTGTTTGCCATGAAATTTCTCTCGCGTTTCCCCTACCCGATCTCTAATTTTGGCCAGGCTGTGTCGAGCCGCCTGGCAGTTCGCCGATCTACTTTCGCCGGTCTACTGAATCACAACTTTCTTCTGCTGCGTGTTGACTCCGCCCTGCGCCGTCTGTGCCGTGATGGTAATTGTGTTCTCGCCAGCCTGCAGCGGCGGTGTGAAGTAATGAAAACCGCCGTCTGAATTGATCATCGGCACTTCCCTGCCATTCACCATCACGCGCGCCCCGGTTTCGGTCTTGCCAGTTACTTCGATCACGTGCCCATGCTGAATAAAGGGATCAAGGTCAAGATTAATGGCCTCGGTCGAGTCGCCCTTGGGAATCACCGTGAAGCGGTTTTTCTCGCTCTCGGCGGATTCCTTTCCGGAATTGTCATAAGACTCAACCACCCAGTAGTACGCACCCGTGCCTAAACCACTGACACTAACGTCCGCTGTAGTTACCTTTTTGTCAACTAGTGTAGATGAAAAATATGGATTGCGGGAGATACGGAGACGGTACCCGGTGGCGTTGGTGACGGCCGTCCAGGAAAATTCGACGTCTTTGGTCTTTTCGGTGCCGACAAAGATGGGCATCATGTTGGCCGGAGAGATGGGAGTGGGTGGGCTGATCTCCTTGGCCTTCTCCATGTGGGTTTCCTTGGACTGGAAGCTGATTTTTTCCCAGTTCGAGAGTGGGATAGTCTCGCCGTTGCGGGTGACTTCGCCGGTGCCCTTCTTGAGCAGGATTTCGTGGCTGTCGGCCTTGGGATCGTTATGGATCTGGGCGGCGGATTCGGGCGCAAGTGAAGCGGTCGCGCCGGCAACGATGACCTGCGACTTCGATCCTTGTACATAAGTTGCCGTGGAGAGGTCCACGGTCCCGGTGCTGACGGCGACGGCGACGTTGGTCTGTTGCTGCTCGTTGGCCGAGTTCTCTTCAATCACAATCAGGGAATCCTGGCGCACCGTGTAGCTGGTGCCGTCATTGAAAACCACTTTGGCCATTCCCTCGGAGCCGGTCTGGACGACGTCGCCTTTTTCAAGCGGCACGTTGTAGTCGGCGGTGACCCAGGCACCACTGCTTTTTTTCAGCCGGACGGTGCCGTCAATGGCAGTGAAATGGGCCTGCTGGGCGGTGGAGACGCCTCCATTGGTGGGCGGGGCCATGCCCGCGACTTTTTCAAACACGTTGCCCGCGCTCTTATCCACGGCCTGGATGGCGCGTTCGGTGAATTGCGGGAAGGAGAAGCGTAGGGCGGCAAACAGCACAATCAAGACAGCCAGAATCATCAGCGCGACGCTGCGATAGGTGACCGTCTTCCACGCAATGTGGACGCCGGGTTTGCGGACTGGTGAGGTTGGCGACACTGGGCCCGAGATTTCCTGTCGAACCTTGAAAATATATGAGTTAAAGCCAAAGTTATCACAAGGCTGCGAGCGCAAATACAGGGAACCAGGGAAGGACATTACCTTGGTGCAGATCTTCGGCGATCAGGAAGGCGGTAGGCACGCGGCTTGCCCCTGCCTCCGCCCAGCTTGTAGCATGAAGGGTTGGACGATCTTTTTAGGAGACTTTCATGGCAACCGAAACTATGGCCAATCTGTCCATCCCCAGCGACGCGAAGACGCGCGTCTTCAAAAATCTCATTGACGGCGAGTGGGTGGAGTCGGCGTCGGGGCAGACGTTTGAGAACCGCAATCCCGCCGACACGCGCGACCTGGTGGGGACCTTCCAGAAGTCGAACAAGGCCGACGTGAACGCAGCCGTGGACGCTGCCAAGCGGGCCTTTGCAAAGTGGCGACTGGTGCCGGCGCCACGGCGCGCGGAGATCATCTTCCGGGCCGCGGAAATTCTGATCGGGCGCAAGGAGCAGTGCTCGCGTGAGATGACCCGCGAAATGGGCAAGGTGCTGGCCGAGACCCGTGGTGATGTGCAGGAAGCGATTGATGCGGCCTACTACAACGCCGGGGAAGGCCGCCGTCTGTTTGGGCCGACGGTGCCATCGGAACTACCCAATAAATTTGCGATGGCGGTGCGCCAGCCTATTGGAGTTTGCGGGATGATCACACCGTGGAATTTTCCCATGGCGATCTCGTCGTGGAAGCTGCTGCCGGCGATTGTCTGCGGCAACACGTGCGTGATCAAACCGGCGCAGGACACACCGCTTTCGACCTTCAACCTGGTGCAGGCCCTGATGGATGCCGGACTGCCCAAAGGCGTAATCAATATCGTGGCCGGATTTGGCCCCGACGCGGGCATGCCGATCGTTGAGCATCCCGATGTGCGCGCGGTGTCGCTGACCGGGTCCTCGGCGGTGGGACGGATCGTGGGCACGGCGGCGGCGCAGACGTTCAAGCACTGTTCGCTTGAACTCGGCGGCAAGAATCCCATGATTGTGCTGGATGACGCCAACCTGGACCTCGCGCTGGAAGGCGCGCTGTGGGGCGCATTCGGCACCACTGGGCAGCGCTGCACGGCCACCAGTCGCATCATCGTGCAGAAGGGCGTGTACAAGGAATTCAATGAACGCCTGGTGGCGCGGGCCAGGAAGCTGAAGGTTGGCAATGGGCTTGACCCGTCGGTCGAGATGGGGCCGGCGATCAACGAGCGGCAACTGCTCGCCGATTTGAACTACGTAGAGATAGGAAAGAAGGAAGGCGCGAAGATGGTTTGTGGCGGCAACCGTCTGGATCAGGGCGACCTTCAACACGGATATTTCATGGAGCCAACCGTGTTCACCGACGTGGACCCAAAGATGCGCATCGCGCAGGAGGAAATTTTTGGGCCAGTGGTATCGGTCATTCCCTGCAACGACGTCGAGCATGGAATCGAGATCGCCAACGGCATCGAATATGGGTTGTCGTCTGCGTTGTATACGAAGGACGTGAACAAGGCGTTCGCTGCCATTCGCGACCTCTACACGGGCATCACCTATATCAATGCGCCGACGATCGGCGCGGAAGTGCACTTGCCGTTCGGTGGCACCAAAGCAACAGGCAACGGGCATCGCGAGGGCGGCATCGGCGCGATTGATTTCTATACCGAGTGGAAAGCGGTGTACGTGGATTACTCCGACAAGCTACAGAAGGCGCAGATTGACCGGGTGGATTGAGAATGCCCGGTCATCATTTTGAGGTCGCAAATTGCGACCTCAAAAACTCTGGGAATTGTTCGCCGCAGTGTGGAGCTGAGTTCTACGCATCGGCTTTGTTCGCGCCGCCTAGAAATCCAATCGGGCGGCGCTCTTTTTTCGTTTGATTGGTAAGTTCCTTTAGCGCGCAGATGATGTCCAAAATAGTGTCGTCGTGAGACCCCAGGCGGTCTTCCAACTCGTGAATCTTGGATGCGATGCGACGGTTGGTCGCCAGTATCTCCCGCAATCGCACGAAGGCGCGTACGACGAACAGACTCATCTGGACAGCGCGCTCGGATTTGAGGACTGTAGCGGCCATGACCGCGCCATGCTCGGTGAAGGCAAACGGTAAGTACCGCCGCCCACCACTGCCATCTTTTTGAGGTCGCAGTTTGCGACCTCAAAACTATCTCCTCTTTAGCGGTCAACTGGAACATAAAATCAGGCGGGAATCTCTTCTCGTTGCGTTTCACCTGTTCATTAAGCCGCTTGACTGACACGGAATATAGCCTGGCGAGATCAGTGTCGAGAATGACCCGATGATGACGGAGAAACAGTATTCGGGACTCCACCGAAACGACGGGTGATCCGCGCCGCTTCGGCATGCTGACGACCCTTGAATATTTTTTATTTTTCATTTTGAGGTCGCAATTTGCGACCTCAAAATCATACCGGGTTGGGGCACCAGTGACCTCACGGGAGGCGTTGATATTTACAGGCCGTTCCGTTTTGGGACTTGACTATTAGACTTCGACGAGTGCGACGAAGACGTTCGAGGCTTGCCTCCGCTACGTGACGCTGACTTCCGTATAAGTTCCAAACACGTCGCGCAGCGCCTCGCAAATTTCGCCCACCGTCGCGTAGGCGCGAACGGCGCCAATAATAAAAGGCATGGTGTTGACCGGTGAAATGCCGCCGTTGGTGCCCGCTCGCGGCTCCTGTGCCGCGGCTTGTTTTAGCGCTTTGAGGGTGCGCTGGACTTCGTCGTTGGAACGGCGTGCGCGCAATGCTTTCAGCTTTGCCGACTGTTGCCGCGCCACACTTTCGTCAATATAAAGAATGTGTGGCGATCCCTCTTCAATCACGAACTCGTTCACTCCGACGATCACTTTTTCTTTGGCTTCGGCGGCACGCTGGTATTGATAAGAAGCCTCCGCGATTTCCCGCTGCGGATAGCCGCGCTCAATGGCTTCGACCATGCCGCCCATGGCATCGAGTTTCGCGAAATAGTCCAACGCGCCGCGTTCCATCTGCAGAGTCAAACTTTCCAGGAAATACGATCCGCCCAGCGGATCCACGGTCTGGGTCACGCCTGATTCGTAGGCGATGATTTGCTGCGTGCGCAACGCGATGCGAGCGGCTTCTTCGGTGGGCAGAGCCAGGGCTTCATCGTAAGAATCGGTGTGCAGGGACTGTGTCCCACCCATCACGGCCGCCAGCGCCTGAATCGCAACGCGCGCGATGTTATTCATGGGCTGCTGCGCCGGTAGTGACACGCCGGCGGTCTGCGTATGAAAGCGCATCAGCCAGGTGCGGGCGTTCTTGGCGCCGAAGCGGTCCTTCATCATGACGTACCAGATCTTGCGCGCAGCGCGGTATTTGGCGATCTCCTCGAAGAAGTCGTTGTGCGCGTTAAAGAAGAAACTGAGGCGGGGGCCGAATTCATCCACGTCGAGGCCGCGCCGACGCGCCCATTCCACATACTCGACGCCGTCATAGAGCGTGAATGCCAGTTCCTGCACAGCCGTCGAACCGGCTTCGCGAATGTGATATCCGCTGATCGAAACGGTGTTGAAGCGTGGCGTAAATTTCGAGCCAAATTCGAATGTATCAATCACCAGCCGCATGGAAGGCGCAGGCGGATAGATGTATTCCTTTTGCGCGATGTATTCCTTGAGAATGTCATTCTGGATGGTGCCGGAAATTTTCTTCCAGTCCGCGCCCTGCTTCTCGGCGACCACCAGGTACATGGCCCACAGCACCGACGCGGGCGAATTAATCGTCATTGAGACCGTGGTTTTTTCGAGGTCAATGCCTCCGAAAAGAATTTCCATGTCTTCGAGCGAATCAATGGCAACACCGCACTTGCCGACTTCGCCCTCGCTGGCCGCATGGTCGGAGTCGTAACCCATGAGCGTCGGAAGGTCGAAGGCAACTGACAGCCCGCTGCCGCCATGTTCGAGCAAATATTTGTAGCGTTGATTCGTTTCCTCCGGCGAGGCGAAGCCGGAGAACTGCCGCATGGTAAACATTTTGCCGCGGTAGCCGGTGGCGTGAATGCCGCGCGTATAGGGCGGTTCGCCCGGCAGTCCAAGATATTTTTCTTCATTCCAATCTTGAGGAAGGTCAGCGGGAGTGTAGAGGCGGCGGATGGGGACGCCGGAAATCGTGGTGAAGCGCGCCCGTCCGTGTTCGTCGAGGTTCACGCCCGTGGGAGCGCCGATGGGGCGCTCCGGCGCTTTTTCCAGCGTAGGCGCGAGCGTCTTTTCCGCCCATTGTTTTTCGGCAGGCGAAGGATTGCGGTGCTCGAATACATCGGCAATGGGGCTTTCAGCGACTTGCGGCTTGGAAGGCTTGTTGTCCGGCATCAAATCCTCGCGACCAGACTCGATCATAGGGAAGCGCACGCGGACGGGCAAGGCCGGAGATGCAACTGGAACGACCGGTCGGTCTGGTATCTCGGGGCGGCCTCGCCTTGCTATGATGTCGCAATGCGACACGCAATCCTCGGGGCGGGCGGAATCGGCGGGCTGATCGGCGCATGTCTGGCGCGGGCGGGCGCGGCGGTCACGCTGGTCATACGGTCCGAGGCCTTGGCGGATTATCCGCCCCGACTCCGGCTGGAGAGCGCGTTTGGAAACTTTGAAGTCCCGGTCCGCTGCGCTGCCGAAGTTCCGGCGTGCGACGTGTTGTGGATCGCGACCAAAGCCACGCAACTTGATGCCGCGCTGAAGGCGATCGCCGATCCCGCGTCCGTCGGAGCGATGGTGCCGCTGCTGAACGGAATTGACCACGTTGCTGCGCTGCGGGCGAAATTCGGCGCGGAGCGCGTGATTGCCGCCACCATCGGCGTCGAGTCGGAGCGCGTCGCGCCGGGACACATCGTGCATCGGTCGCCGTGGGCGCGGCTGAATGTTTCCTCGATGGGCCGCACGCGGCTCGAAGGTACCCTGGCGCAGCTTCAAGCGGCTGGGTTCGAAACCAAGTTTCACGACGATGAAGCCACCCTGATGTGGAGCAAGCTTGTCTTCCTTGGCCCAATCGCACTGGCAACCACTGCGGCGAACCAAACGGTCGGCGGCGTTGTCTCTGACGTAGCGCGCAAATCTGGACTGGAAGCGTGTGTGCGGGAGGCCGTGGCCGTGGGCGTTGCAGAAGGAGCACGGCTGGACGCGGACAAAACGCTGGCCGTAATTGCGGGCATGCCGGCTGCAATGCGGAGCTCGATGCAGAAGGACGTCGAGCAGGGCAAGGAGCCGGAGCTGGACGCAATCGCCGGGCCGATTGTGCGCGGCGCGCGACGGCATGGGATTGACGTTCCGGCGACCACACGGCTGGTCGAAGCGGTGAAACGGCGGGCGGGTTACGAGGGGAGTTTGCTGTCGGGGAGAACCTTCGCGCGTTTGTCATCCTGAGCGCAGCGGCGTCTTCGCGGAGCGAAGGCGCCGCTACGTGTCGCGATAGCCCATCACCCGGAGTTTGTAACGTGCCACCAGCTCAGCGTTGTATCGTCACGTTCGTGCAGAAAACTCCCTACAAGGCCGACGGTCTGGCCAGATTGCAGGGATCCTTCGACTTCGCATGTAGTTCGCTTTGCGAACCACATGCCGCGCTCAGGATGACAGTTCTGATCCTCTAGCTCCCGTCCCGCCCTAGCCAATCCCCATTCCCTTCCCAGCGTTATAAAATCGCGGCAACGCGATGAATTCGCAATCTAATCGAATGCTGACGGATGTCCCTGCGCTGGTGCAGCAGCAGGTGGCGCGGCTGGCTGCGTCGCCGGAGGCGCGGTCCGCCTTCAACTGGCTGCGGGCGCAGGAGCCGCAGTTTGCCAAATGGCAGATGGAGATGGCGCGCATCGCGGCGCCGCCGTTTGGCGAGTCGGCGCGCGGAGCATGGCTGGCGGAGCGCTTCCGCGAGGCCGGACTCGACGAGGTCCGCACCGACGACGTGGGCAACGTGTTTGGTGTGCATCCAGGATTCGCCAAAATTGGCTCCGCGCAACTTGGAGCCGGCCAGCGCTATGTGTCTCTCAGCGCGCACATTGACACCGTTTTCCCGGCGAACACTCCGCTCAACATCCGCCAGGAAGGCAGCCGCATCTACGGCCCTGGGATCAGCGACAATGGCGCGGGGGTTACGGCGATGCTGGCCATCGCGGCGATGCTACACACGGTGCGCGTGCGTCATGCGCTGCCGTTTGTTTTCATCGGAAACGTGGGAGAAGAGGGCGAAGGCGACCTGCGCGGCATGAGGCATATTTTCGCCACACCGCGCTGGAAGGACGCGATTGCCTACAGTTTGGTGCTGGACGGCGCGGGCACGGATTCGATTGTCGCTGAGGCATTGGGAAGCCGCCGCTTCGAAGTGATCGTGCGCGGCCCGGGCGGACATTCGTGGGGAGATTTTGGCTTGCCGAATCCGATCCGTGTGCTGGCGCGGGCCATTGATACTTTTTCAGCGACGCCGCTGCCCACGTCCCCGAAGACAACCTTCAACATTGGCGTGATCCGCGGCGGAACGTCGGTAAACGCGATCCCGGAGTCGGCCAGCATGAAGGTGGACATCCGCTCGACCTCGATGGCAGAGATGGAGCGGCTGGAGCAGTCGTTGCGGCAGGCGCTTCACCGTGCCGTGGAAGACGAAGTGTTGGCAGCGGAGATGCGGTCTCCGGCGCAGAAGCGGCCCACGGTCACCTGCGAAGTGGTGCTCATCGGCAACCGCCCGGCCGGCGAACTGGAACCGGGCGCGAGGATCCTGCAAGTGGTCCGCGCGGCGGACGCGCAATTGAACAATGCGGCGCAAGTGCAACGCGCCTCCACCGATGCGAACGTCCCGCTCTCCCTGGGGCGCGAGGCCGTTGCCATGGGAGCGGGTGGATCGGGCGGCGGCGCACACACGCTGCAAGAGTGGTTCGACTGCAACGGCCGCGAACTTGGATTGAAGAGAGTCTTGTTGACCATGCTGGCCCTGGCCGGCGAAGGGGAATAGACCTATGAACACAGCAGGCATTCTGTGCGTGGCGGCGTCACTGACTGCAATTGGCATCACGCAGTCCGCAAGCCCGGTGGTCAAAGCCGACCGCATCTATACGCACGCCAACGTCTATACGGGCGTGCCGGCGAACCAGGAATTCAGCTCGGTGCTGCGCGTAGAGGCCATCGCAGTGCGGGGCGACCGCATCCTTGCGGCCGGCAAGGCCGCCGACCTCGAAAAATTGAAGGGCCCGCAGACCGAAGTGGTGGACCTGGGCGGACATTTCGTAATGCCCGGGTTCAACGACGCGCATATGCACCTGGAAGACGGCGGCCTGCAAACGCTGAATGTGGATCTGATCGGCGTAAAGACTCTGGACGAAATGCGCGCCCGGGTGCGGGCGAAGGTGGAAAAATCCAAGGCTGGGGAATGGATCCTGGGTGGAGGATTTGACGAAACGCTGTGGCCGGTAAAAGTGCCGCCCACCCGCTGGGACATAGACGAAGTATCGGCGGGGCATCCGGTGTTTCTGGAGCGGACCGATGGACACATCGCCGTGGCCAATACGCGGGCCCTGCAGCTGGCGGGTATCTCGCTGGCGAGCAAAGACCCGCAGGGCGGCAAGATCGACCGCAACGAAGGGGGCGAGCCCACCGGCATTTTGCGGGAAACTGCGAGGCGTGCCGTCTACGCCGTCATTCCCAAACCAAACCATGACAAGCAGCGTCATGGCATCGAGCTGGCGCTGGCGGAAATGGCGCGGTTGGGCATCACCTCCGCGCAGGACAATTCAAGCTGGGAGGCTTTCAAAATTTATGAAGAGCTGGAGAAGGAAGGAAAACTGACCGCGCGCATTTCCGAATGGCTGCCGTTTGACGCTTCAGTAGCGGACCTGGAAAAGATGCGCGCGTCCCACTCGCGCACCGACTTGATGCTGCATACCGGAATGTTGAAGGGCTTCATGGATGGTTCGCTGGGATCGCACACGGCGGCGATGCTGGAACCGTACGCGGACGACGCGAAGAACTCGGGCCTGCCGCGATATGACGCCGACAAGTTGCATGCCATGACCCGGGAGCGCGTGCTGGCGGGTTTTCAAATCGGGTTCCATGCAATTGGCGACAAGGGCGCACAGATGGCGCTGGACGCATTCGCGGAAGCGGAAAAGGCCGCGCGGGACGCCAAGATAAAAGCGGCGGATGGCGGGGACGACTATCGTCTCCGCATTGAACACGCGCAGGTCACCACCCCGGCCCAGATCGCGCGCTTCAAGGAATTGAAAGTGATTGCGTCAATGCAGCCCAGCCACGTGCTGACAGACATGCGCTGGGCACAGGACCGTCTGGGAGCAAAGCGGGCGGCGACCTCTTATGCCTGGCTGGCAATGCTCAACAAAGGCGTGACGCTGGCGTTTGGCACGGATTTTCCGGTTGAGCCGGTGACGCCATACCGCGGTCTCTACGCTGCAGTGACACGGCGGAGCGAAAACGGCAAGCAAGAATATTTTCCGGAGCAAAAGCTCACCATGGACCAGGCAATTGCAGCCTATACGACGGGTTCGGCGTTCGCGGAGTTCGCAGAAAAGGAAAAAGGCAGGATCGCGCCGGGAATGCTGGCCGACTTCGTGGTGCTGGACCGGGACCTGACCGCGGCAACGGCGGAAAAACTCCTGACTACAAAAGTGCTGCGCACCGTGGTGGGCGGCAAAACCGTCTACGAGGCGAAGTAGCATCCGCTGCTTTGATATTCCATCCGGTAGATAAAGAGAAAGCCCGCCCAGACCTGAGTCTGGACGGGCATTTTTTGTAACCGGTCAAGTCTGCTGTCTATTTCATGTAGCCGACGCAGGTGCCGGTGTAGTTTCCAACCTTCGCAGGCGTCGGAGGGGAAACTCTCGCCATCTGCTGCATGAGGTAGTGCTTGCCATTGATGCTGTCGTTGTAGTGCGAACCGTTGGTCGCCAGCTTCGTCGCACCAAAGTAGAAGTTGCAGACGTCGCCGTTTTCCTGGGTCACGTTGTCGCCCCATGCGCCATTGGCGAAGGTGACAAACTGATCTGAAACGGTTTCCGACAGTTCATGGAACATGATGCTGAGCGCTCCATCGGCGCCGATGTCACCGTTCGGGGACTTGGTGTCTCCGTAGAGGGCAACGTTGCCAGAGCAGCCGGTGGGGCACTGCTCGGGATTGCCTACGAACGAGTACTTGATGGTCTCGCCAGCCACGATGGAGTTGGAGGGCGAGTGGTATCCGCAGAAGGTGCCGCAGAAGGTTCCGAACGAGGATGACTCGGTCACATCCTTGGCGGTCAGTACAAAGTAAACGCCGTTGGTCTGATCATTGGGCAGGTGGCCACCGGAAATGGCGTTGGAAATGACGGTCTGGAGCTTCGCATCAGTCAGGCTCTTGCCCATGGAATAGGCGTCGTTGTAGGAATTCGTCGCCGGGTTGTAGTTGACGACGTTCTGAATGTGCGCGCCCGTGGTGTCGTCAAAGGTGGTGTTGACCTTGAAGTAGTGGGAGCCGCCGATGTGCTGCAGCCAGGTGTTGATGATGGTGTGGGCTGCGACCGGCCAGGTTCCGTAATAGATCACATAGACGTTGGTGGAACCGCTCATGATCGGGCCGCCGCCGTAAAAGATGGTTCCGGAGACCGGAGGAGCTGAGCCGGCATGGTAGATCTTGGTGATGTTGTGCTGCGTCGTCGAGGCATCCTGCGCAAACGCGCAGCAGGCCAGAGACAGGACGAGAACTGCAAGGAAGAACTTCTTCATTTGTAATATGCTCCTGGGCAAGATGGGTAGATCGGTTGGTGGTTCAGTTTCCCACAAGGAGGAGGGACGCGGGTTTCCACGCCCTTGGGGTACAAGTCAGACAGCACGTACATGCTGGCCTATCTTTTGCGGTCCGTCAAGATGAAATTTTTTGCACAGTAACTCAGTGGGGCATGCGGGCCCTGAAACGCCCTGAATCGCGCAGCAGAAGCGGCTTTGCGCGCGGCGGTAAACGATTTTCCCTCTTTCTGCGTCTAACTGAATACATGAGTTCGACACTTCCCGATACACCGCCTCTAAGCGGGTATAATGGAAGGGTTTAGTGAATCTTTTGGAGGAATTTGAGGCTATGGATTCGACTGCAATCTGGGCGCGGGTGAAAGCCCATCGTTGGGCATATTTGTTGAGCATTCCGGCCACGCTGGCCGTCGGCATTCTGATTGGTACGCTGGTTTCCACGGGCGTGAAGGGGAAGGAAGGGCAGAAAAGCGATGCAACGCCACTCTCCGTGCCATCGCCGGTGCAGCTTTCGAACGATTTTTCCAGGATCGCCAAGCAGTTGGAGCCAAGCGTGGTCAACATTAACACTGAGTCCACGATCAAGAACTCGCACCGCCGGCGCGGCGGATCAGGCGACGAAGAAGACGGATCGGGCGGGATGGACGATTTCTTTAACCATTTTTTTGGCGGCCAGGGGGGAACTGGCGGCGATACCGGCCCCATTCGCGAGCGCTCGCTGGGATCGGGAGTGATCGTGGATTCCAAGGGCTACATCGTCACCAACCGCCACGTAATTGACAAAGCGGACCGGGTTCGCGTGCGCTTCATGGACGATCCGCCGGGCGTGCAGCACGAAGCTAAGGTTCTTGGTTCTGACCAGGAAACTGACCTGGCTGTCATCAAGGTGGATGTAGACCATGCTCTGCCCGCAGCAAAGATGGGCAACTCCGACAGCTTGCAGGTCGGCGACTGGGTACTGGCGGTTGGAAGCCCGTTCGGTCTTTCCGAGACCGTAACTGCCGGCATCATTTCCGCCAAAGGTCGCGACATCGTGCCGGGACGCCAGTTCCAGACGTTTATCCAGACAGACGCTGCCATCAATCCCGGAAACTCGGGGGGACCGCTGGTGAACATGGCCGGTGAAGTCATCGGCATCAACACGGCGATTCTGAGCGAAACCAATGCCTACGCCGGTGTCGGCTTCGCCCTGCCTTCCAGCACCGTGGTGCAGGTTTATAACCAACTGATCGGGCCGGAACATCGCGTGGCCCGCGGCTCGATTGGCATTATGTTTGCCGCGCAAGACAATCCCGCCATCGCGCGCGTGTATGGCAACGGGTCGGGCGTCCCCATCTCGACGGTCGTTCCCGGAAGCCCGGCCGACGAAGCCGGACTGAAAGTCGGCGACACCATCACCACGGTGGATGGCAAGAGCGTCAGCAAGGGCGCGGACCTGGTTTCAGACATCGCCTCGCGCAAGCCCGGAGCCAAGGTGAAGCTTGGCTTCATTCGCAACGGCAAGGCACAGGACACCACCGTCACCATCGCCGACCGCGCCAAATTGTTTGCCGCGCGTCTTGGTGAGGACGAGAACAGCGGCGACGCCAGCACGCCCAAGCAGAGCAAGTTCGGCGTGACCGTCCGCAAGATCACGCCCGAAATGGCGGACCGTCTGGACGCGACCCCCGGCAAGGGCGTGATCGTGCAGGATGTGAAACCGGGATCGTTTGCCGAGGACGTAGGTCTGGGCCGCGGCGACCTGATTCTGGAAATCAATAAACAGCCCGTAAACACCGAAGAAGAGTTCACGCGGATAGAAAGCAGTTTGAAGAGCGGGTCGGATGTGGTGTTCCTGGTCCGTCCCCGAGGTGCACAGCGGCAGGACGGAACCGGCTTCATCGCAGGCACACTTCCGTAACTGTTACCGGCCCGGTGGTGACTGGCACATGGCTCGCGAATCGGCGATCATGCTGCCAGTTCCCCCGGGCTTTTTATTTTCCCGCAGACGTTTCAATTTGCGGCAACTTCGTTGATCATGCATAGCAAGCTCAAATTACGGTGTGCGGGCGCGATCAGCGCGCTGGCTTTACTGTGCTGCGCAACCGCGCTGCTTGCGGTGCCCGCTTTGGCCGCGACGAAACATAAACATCACAAGCATGCAGCGACCACGCACCCATCCAGCGGCGGCGCCAAAGGCCACCTGCCCCATGGGCGCGGCAAGAAAATCCGGCGCACGCGCGGCCAACAGCAAATTGACAGTGAACGGGCCCGGCAGATACAAGAAGCGCTGGTGCGGGAGCACTATCTCTCCAGCGACGCCGGCAAGGACTGGAACCAATCCAGCCAGGAAGCCATGCGCCGGTTTCAGGCTGATCACGGTTGGCAGACCAAGACCGTGCCAGACGCGCGAGCGCTGATCGCGCTTGGCCTCGGTCCCAAGCAAGATCACCTGCTCAATCCTGATAGCGCGATGACCACGGCTCCTGTTAAGAACACGTCCGCGGGTTCCCAGCCCGCCGTGGCGGCGCATTCCGAGAAACAGTAGAGCATTCCAGCACTCACGTAGAAAATTCGTTTGAAGCTGCTGACGGCTGAGCACTGAAAGCTCGTCTAGCTCCGCAGCACCGGGCTGGGAAAATACGGCAGCGGCAGGCTGTTCACGACGGCCATTGGATTGGCGTTGACCAGCGCGTCGGCGGTCTCAGCGCCGCAAATTGCAGCGGCGGCATCGCGCGCAGCCGAAAGTCCCGGAACGCGGCGCTGGGTATCGTGCGCATCCGACGCCAGGATGTGCACTGCGTCATGCCGCAGCAGCCACTCCGCCGCGCGGCGCACGCGCTCGCCCCAGAACCCGGTCAGCGAGTTTCCCGTCACCTGCACCACAAACCCCTGCGCCGCCCACTCGACCACGCGCTGCGGACTTTCGCGCAGGATCGGATTGCGCTCAGGATGGGTAAGCACCGCGGTAATTCCGCAGTCTCCGAGCTTCAGGAAACAATCGGTAATCTGCGGAGGAACGCTGTAGTTATTGAGTTCGACCAGCATGTATCGCGTGCCTTCGATCACGTATCGCCCGGGATCAGCCAGCACGCTCTGCAAATTGTCGTAGGAGAGATTAAAGTCGCAGCCCAGGCCAAGCACGGGCGAAGGTCCGGCCAGTTGCTGCAAGTGGGCCGTCAAACCCCTCAGATATTCGCGATCGTAGTGAAACTGGTCGTTGGCGTGGGGTGTGGCGATCTGGTGGGTCACACCGTCGGCGGCCGCCATGCGGCACATCTCGACCGCTACGTCCCAGGACTTGGGTCCGTCGTCCACTTCGGGCAGGATGTGCGAATGAATGTCAACCACTGCGTATGTGAACCCGGTTTCGTGCGCTGAGTTGCTCGCAAGTTGGATTTAAGCAGATTCGGGAAGAAAGAGAAAGGTTGAGCGCGCACTGCAGTCCGTACCAAAACATTGGGGCGCACTACCAGATGGTGGTCAGGGCGCGTGATTTGCGGATTGCCCGGTCGGCAGTGATCAAGGAAAGACCCTCCACCAGGGCGGTTGCGCCAATGACGCGGTCAGCCGGGTCTTTGGGATAAGACAATGGCAAGGAAATTGATCGCACGCATGCGCGGGCGGTAATCGGAAGGATAGTAAAGCGGCGACCCACTTCCACCAAAAAAGATTCAAGTCCGGAGTTGAGGTAGACTCGTTTCTTGCCATAGAGCAGGGTCACTTCCAGGAGCGTCATGGCCGAGATGGCCAAACCCTCACCAGCCAGCCGCGTTTCATCCATCGCCATGCTTGCGTTCTTTGAGACTCGTGAGGGCTCCAGCGCAAGCCAGATGACAACATGTGTATCCAACAGAATCAATAGAGGTCGCCCCACTCCTCAGGGGTCAACGCCGGAGAAACTATGTCCCCGGTAATCTTGCCCTTACCCGCAAAAAAACCGAAGATGTCGTCTTTCTCTTTCTCCACCGGGACAAGCTTCGCCACCGGCTTGCCGCGCTTGGTGATGAGCACGGCCTCGCGCTTGGCCTGCACTTCATCCATAACGGCAAGACAATGGACTTTGAACTGGCCAGCTGCCATGGTTTTCATGAAAGTATATCCTCTTGATCATGGTCATTATACCATGGTCATTAAGAGCCATACCGTTCGCGAATGAACTCCGCGATCCCGGCGTAGGCACTGGTTAGTGTCTTCTCCTCCGGCAGGAACACGATGCGGAAATGCTGCGTGCCCGGCTTCTGTCCAAAGCCGGAGCCGTGCACGACCATTACATGTTTTTGGCGGATCAGCTCCTTGACAAATACTTCGTCACTCTCCGGGATGTCAATGCGCGGGAAGGCATAGAACGCTCCCCGCGGCGCCACACAACTCACACGCGGAGTGGATTCGCACCATTTCTGCGTGAGATCGCGGCGGGAACGCAGCTTGTGTTGCACTTCGATGAGATGGTCCTGCGGGCCTTCCAGCGCTGGCTTGATCGAATATTGCTCGGGATGATTGGCGCACAGCCGCGCCCGCAGCAGGCGGTGAATGCCTTCGGTATAGGACTTCACGGCTGCAGCGTCGCCCGACACAATGCCCCATCCGATGCGCCATCCCGGCACAAGATAATTCTTCGACATGCCACCAAACGTAATGCAGGGCACATCGGGGGCAACGGCGGCGAAGGCGATGTGCGGCGTGACCTCGCCGTTGGCATCGGGGAGAATCAGCTTGTCGTAGATTTCGTCCGAGAATACGACCAGGTTGTGCTTCCGCGCCAGTTCCGCAACCTGCTCCAACATTTGCCTCGTGCACAGCGAACCCGTCGGATTGTTGGGATTGATCAGCACGATGCCACGGGTGTGCGGCGTCAACTTGCGTTCGATGTCCGCGAGTTCGGGCTGCCACGCATCATCTTCATTCAGGTCGTAGGTGTTGAGCGCGATGCCCAGCTTACACAGAACCGCCGAGTAGAGCGGATAGTCGGGCTTGGGTGTGAGAATGTCCTCGCCGGGATTCACGAGAGCGGAGATGCAGAGGTCCACGGTTTCGCTGACGCCGGACGTGACAAAGACGTCACGCACCGTCGTGATCCCCTTGCGCGCGGCCTCTCCGCGAATCGCTTCCAACGCCTCGGGAATGCCCGGTGAGGGAGCGTAGCCATTCTTGCCGTCGCGCATGGCTTTGTAGACGGCTTCGATAATGTGCGGCGGCGTGGAAAAGTCGAAGTTCAGCGGATCCCCGACATTCAGCGGGAGCACGGTATGTCCGAGCTTGGTCACTTCGTCGGCCACGCTGGCTAAATCGCGAATGGCGTAGCGGACGTTATCGAGGCGGCGGGCGGCGGAAATTTCGCGGGCTTGAGAGACGGGCATAGGGGAAACTCGCCTGCATATTGTAGCGGAGCGGCGGTCTCCCGGCGACGATGAATGTAATCGTGAAAGCGACGAAGCGCGCGAGATCTCTCGGCCCGCGGGTGAAAGCGCGGGCCTTCGGGATGACGTTATTCAGGGTGTTCGTTTTTTATTCGCTTCCATGGCACCCTTTGTGATAAATCTAGATGCCATGCGCAAGGCGATCCTTCATCTCAAATCCTCCGATCCGGTGATGCGCGGCATCATCGAACGCATTGGCCCGTGCCGTATCCAGTATGGACCGGCGCAGTTTTCCAGCCTCGCTGAGTCCATCGTCTACCAGCAGTTGAACGGCAGAGCCGCGGCAACCATCTTTGAGCGCGTACTCGCCCTCACTGGCACGCCGCTCACGCCGGAGGCCGTGCTCAAAGTCAGCGACGAGCAGTTACGCGGCGCCGGCCTGTCGAAACAGAAGCTCAGTTACTTGAAGGACTTGGCTGCGAAAACCCATTCCGGCGAGGTAGACTTCGCCCGCCTTCCCCAACTCGCTGATCATGAGGTCATCGCGCACCTGACGCAAATTAAAGGCATCGGCGTCTGGACCGCGCAAATGTTTCTGATGTTCACACTCAAGCGGCCTGACGTGCTGCCCACCGGCGACTACGGCATCCAGAACGCCATCCGTAAGCATTACGGCAAACGCAAAATGCCGAAGCCGAAGGAAATGGAAAGACTCGCCCGTCCCTGGGCCCCGCACCGCACGCTCGCTTGCTGGTATCTCTGGAAGAGTCTGGATATGAAGGACCCGGCGGCCGCCAAGCCGAAATCCAAAACGAAGCCGAAAGCGAAAAAGGCCGCATCGAAAAAAGGCAGGTTCAGCAAGTAGTTCGCGGCTCCCTGTGATCCTGCGCGGCCGCTGTGGTTAAATAAGTAGCAATGCCTGACCCCAAGATACGCGTGCTGGTGGCCAAGCCCGGCCTGGATGGACACGACCGCGGCGCTAAAGTGATTGCGCGCGCTCTGCGCGATGCGGGCATGGAAGTGATCTATACCGGACTGCGGCAAACGCCGGAAATGATTGTCAGCGCGTCGTTGCAGGAGGATGTGCAGGTCATCGGGCTATCCATTCTATCGGGTGCGCATAACGCCATCGTTCCCCGCGTGATGGACCTGCTCAAGCAAAACAAAATGGACGATGTGCTGGTGGTGGTGGGCGGGATCATTCCCGACCAGGACATCGAAGGGCTAAAAAAGATCGGCGTTGCGGCCATCTTCCAGCCCGGTACCGCCATGAACGACATCGTCAAGTTCATTCGCGGGAATGTGAAGGGACAAGGAGTCCCGGCGGCCTTGTAGCTGAAACGGCGCTCTCGGACGTACCCGCGCGATCCAATTTTCTTGTCATGCCAGTCCCTAATCGAACTTCAATCCGTCAGCAACTTGAAAACACGGTGGGCCCGGCCCCGTGGTATTGGAAAACCTTTCCCGCGTTCCGCTCACACGCCCGTCAGAAATTTACCTGGACCCACCACGGGAGTGAGGGGCCGCTGGGCTACGTCGTCACGCTCGCGCTTCAAGGTGAGCCCGACAAACCACGGCTGGCACTCAATACTTATTGCCGGCCGTTTTTGCTGGGCGAGGATTCGCTCGGTGTGTGGTGTCCCGAAGGACGCAATGTTCGCTTCTGTTGTTTCAATCCCGACCAACTGAAGGCTTTTGACCATAGCGAAATCGCCGGCTGGTTCAAGCAATCCGGGGAACGGATTTTCGCCGCCACGGCGCCGGCCGCCGAGTTTGAAGTTCCGGTTGCGTTAGGCGCTGGCACACACAAAATCGAAGTCCCCTCCGCTCTCGCGCAACTCGATGAACTCATCGTGCCCACGAGTTTTCGCGCCATGTCCAACGATGATCCCGCATTCGCTCTGTTCGTTGTGTATCTGCGGGCGGGTCTGGTGGAAGTGCTGCCGCAGCAGTGGTTCACTGCGGCGCAATATCAGATTGGACCGCAGTGGATCGCCCGCGCCGCGCGCGATCCCGAGTCACACCGCATCTTTGGCGAATGCTTTGGTGTGGGCACGTTCCTGCTTGAAGAAGATGGCTGCCGCCTGGCGGAGTGGGTGGAGAAAGCCGCCTAGCATCTACGTCAATGGACCGGATAGCCCTGGTCTCCGGGCGACAAATCCGCTACCTTGACGACTTTTATGCCGGGCTTGACGTCTTTGGCATCGAGCAGACTGATGGCCCACGGAAATGCCCGGACCGCCTCGACCACCATGCCAACCGACGGCACCACGGCGGGCTCGGCATCGGCCTCTCCGCGGAACACTTCAGCCGTCCAGTACTGCTTGTATTCGCTCTCCGACATGTTGAGCAGTTTCAGCAGCGCCAGCCTTTCGTGAGAGCCGCTGGCTCGAACGATCAGCTTGACGGGAGCTCCGCCCGGCCACGAGCGTTTTTCGCCGGCAAACAGCTTGCGAAGATCGGCGAGGCTCAGGTTGGCGGCCTTGTTTTGCTCGTTCACCACCACGGCTACATCGCCCTGTGCATGGACCAGCGGCGCGCACACCAGCGCGGCCAGCCACAAGCCGATCAAACATGAAAGCAGTCTTGCGCTCATAGTTGCGACTCAAAAGGTAAATGCTGCCTGCAAGTGCAGACCGTTGAGATCCGGCTGCCCCTTGCGCGTCGTGTGGTCCAGTTGCGCCTTGAGGGCAATGTAATCATTCAGATCGTATCGCGCACCGAAAGACGGGCCAAAACGCAACTGCACGTCTTCAAACACGCTATTGGGATTGGCGTTGGCATATTGGTACCGGAAAAATGGACTCATGCGACCGAAGCGCCGCGACACCTGCGTGTAAAACGCGGGCATGTTGAAGACATCGGTTGCGTGAAGTGCCGAGTGCCGGATGAGAAACCCCTCGTTTAACAGTTCCAGGCCATGGCGCACGTAGACCACATAGGCGTTCAGGATCGTCTGCCCATACCGTACCGGCGCACCCGATTCGTTGTTGGTAATCTTGTCGTGGAAAAACGAACTTCCCACTTGCAGACCCGCAACGCCGTCGGGACGGGCGAACAGGCCGAGGAGCACGTGGTTGCCGTCGCTCTCGTCGTTCAACTGGCCGGAACCGGAAATTTCCGGCCGGATGGTGTCACTCGAACCATACTGAACGAGATAGTTTAGATTGAGCTTTCCGGAAGGCACCGCACCGGTCATGGAGACCCCCACAGCCTGCGTCGGAAGCAGCCCGCCATTGCTGGCGTACTCCATGATGAGCGGACGGTCGGCGGTGGTTTGCAACCAGGCCGCCGTGCGGTAGGCCGAATTGTAGTAGCCGATACCGGTCTGATAGCGGCCCGTGGATACCCGAACGTGCTCATTGATGTCGTAGGTCAACAGGGCCTGGCGCATATCAAGCTTGTAACTCTGCGCGTCCACTTCCTCAAAAGTGATGTCGGCCTGGGCGCTCGTCTTGTCGTTCAAGCGGGAATGCAGGTAGAGATCAAAGTCGCCGGTATAGAAATTTCCCGCTGATCCCGGCACAAAACCATAAGTCCCCAATTCGGGCGGGCGCTGGTCGAGCGCCTTGTAGTTGACTTCTCCGAAGCCGCGCCACTGGATGCCGTGCATATCATGGAGGGACGCGGTGGACTCCGGGGAGGGTTGGACCGGCTGTTGTGCGGCGGCCGCGACCTCTTGCGCGCCCGATGCGGGTTCCGCGGGAGGACGGGCCGACAATTGTACTTCGAGGGCCTCAACTTTCTTTTGCAGCGCCGCCATCTCTTTCCGCACATCTTGCAACTGCTGCGCGGGACTAACCGTCGCCCCTTGATCGGCGGGGCCGGAACTTTGTGTCCACCCGAAGCCGCAAAGAACTCCCGCCACGGCAACGATCCTCGCCACCCGGAGCGCATCGGCCTGTAAAGATCGCGTTCTCATACCTCTCAGACTTTCGGCAGGAGGGCTGAGAGCATCGCATTACGACGGTAATGGAAGCGCGTCCGGGTTTTTGGACCTATGATTCAATCTCCTGATTCAATCTCCAGGAAGGAACAACTTTTCAGCCATGACCCTTACGTTCCGTCTGGAACCGGACAAACACGGCGTTTCTCGATTGCGTCTGTCCTCGAGTGGGACCAATCTCCTCACCAGTCTCTGTGTGCTGGGTCTCACCGAAGCGCTCCTCGATCTGGCCGCGGCGCGACAACCCCTCATCCTATGCGGTGACAACAAGTTCTTTTCCGCGGGCGCCGACCTGAGCGAAATCGCCGCGCTCACCGGACCGCAGGCGTATGAATTCTCCAAGATGGGGCAGGCGTTGATGAATGCGATCGCGCAATTCCCCTCCCCGGTCTGCGCGGCCATCTCTGGATATTGCATGGGCGGTGGACTCGATCTCGCACTCGCCTGTCACCGGCGCTTTGCATCGCCGGACGCGGCCTTCGGCCATCGCGGTGCCGCCCTCGGCCTGCTCACCGGATGGGGCGGGACGCAGCGCCTGCCGCGCCTCATCGGCAAGGCCCGCGCGCTCGAAATGTTTGTGACCGCGCAGAGAGTCTCTGCCGACGAAGCTCTCCGCATTGGCCTGGTGGACGCAATCGCCGACGATCCTGAAGAGGCAGCACTGCGCTGGCTGAAAACAGCCCGGTGAGACGCAATCATCCAGCTTCGATTGCGCCCTTCTGCCCGGCTGGTATACCGTAAACAGTCCGCCTACGATCGTAACTTTCAACGAGTATCATCAGATCGCCTATGTCTGACCGAAATCCCGTCGAGCCCGACACGTCTGTGTCCGCCAGCGTACTCTCGAGCAAGGTGGACCCGACTTCGGCGCGCTTTGAGGCCAATATGCGCTTCATGGCCGACCTGATGGCCCAGGTGCATAACGAAGAAGAGCGCATCCGCGAAGGCGGCGGGAATAAGGCCATTGAGAACCAGCACTCTAAAGGCCGCCTGACCGCGCGTGAGCGCATCGAGTTACTCGCCGACCCCGCGACGTTTTTCGAGCTGGGCACCTACGCCGCCCACGGAATGTACGAGGAGTGGGGAGGCGCGCCCGCCGCCGGGGTCGTCACCGGCCTGGCCCGCATCCATTCCCGGCTGGTCATGATCGTGGCCAACGACGCGACGGTAAAAGCCGGAGCGTTCTTTCCGATGACCGCCAAAAAAGTCATCCGCGCCCAAAACATTTCGATCGAGAACCATATTCCCACGATCTATCTGGTGGACTCCGCGGGCGTTTTTCTGCCCCTGCAGGAGGACGTTTTCCCCGACACCGACGACTTCGGCCGAGTCTTCCGCAACAACGCGGTCATGTCGGCCATGGGCATCCCGCAAATCGCCGCCATTATGGGCATGTGCGTCGCCGGTGGCGCGTATCTGCCCGTCATGTGCGATCACGTGCTTATGACGGATGGCAGCGGACTTTTCCTGGCTGGGCCTGCGTTGGTGCAATCCGCCATCGGACAGAAAATGTCTGCGGAAGAACTGGGCGGCGCCGAAATGCACTCCGCCATCAGCGGCACCGTGGATTATCGCGAGCCTAACGACGAAGCCTGCATCGTCCGGCTCCGCGGGCTGATTGAAAAATGGGGATACCGGCGGCAATCGCCCTGGGACCGCAAGAAGCCGGTTGAACCGGCGCTGACCGCCGAGGAAATCTACGGTATCTACGATCCCTCGCCTTCGCGTCCCTATGACACCAAAGAAATTCTGGCGCGCATTCTCGATGGCAGCCGCTTCGACGAATACAAATCCGAGTATGGACAAACGCTGATCTGCGGCTATGGCCGCATCGGAGGATTCGCCGTCGGCATCGTCGCCAACCAGAAACTCCACGCCCAGGCCACCGACCACGAAGGCCGCAAACGCATGGAATTCGGCGGCGTCATCTACACCGAGTCGGCGGAAAAGGCCGCACGCTTCATTATGGATTGCAACCAGAACCTGATTCCGCTGGTGTTTCTTCATGATGTCAATGGATTCATGGTTGGCCGCGATGCGGAATGGAGCGGAATCATCAAGGCCGGAGCAAAGCTGGTCAACGCAGTCTCAAACTCGGTCGTGCCCAAGATCACGGTGATTCTCGGCGGCTCCTTCGGGGCCGGGCATTACGCCATGTGCGGCAAGGCTTATGATCCACGCTTCGTCTTCGCCTGGCCAACGGCGAAGTATGCGGTGATGAGCGGTGATGCCGCTGCAGGCACGCTGGTGGAAATCAAGGTCAAGCAGCTGGAACGTAGTGGCAAGAAGCTCAGCGATGAAGAAAAGAAGGAATTGTTCAACTCGGTAAAACAAACGTACGATTCGCAAACCGACCCTCGCTATGGCGCAGCCCGGCTCTGGATTGACCGCATCATTGATCCGATGGAGACCCGCGCGGCAATCACACAGGCGCTGGAAGCCGCCGCGCTGAATCCTGATGTGCCAGAGTTTAAAGTGGGAGTGCTACAAACGTAATTTAGCTCTGGCATGATCGGCTACCAGAATGTCTATAAAATGACGCTTAGCAAGCCCACAAAGATTCTCTTTCTCATCGCGATCGTTTGTATAGCAATCGCGGCCGCTTGGGAACATCACGACAAGGTGATTTATGCGACGTCGTACCATGCACCGGCCATATACGACCTTGACACCAAAAGTGGTGTGGTCCATTCGAATAGTGCTTACAGCGTTCCATTCTTGCGCCGTGCCATTGGCTATATAGGGTGGTTTGCATTTCTACTTGCAATGCCGCTATTGATCAGTGACCTCACACGCCCGCGGCCTCGCTAACGAACGTGAACGCAACTGTCAAACTCGTTGAATGTCCGCGCGATGCCTGGCAGGGACTGCCGGGCCAGATTCCGCCCGACATCAAACGGGCGTACTTGCTGGCATTGATCAGCGCTGGTTTCAAACATATTGACGCTGTGTCGTTTGTCTCGCCCAAGGCCGTGCCGCAAATGGCCGACAGCGAGGAGGTCCTGAAAGAACTCGATCCTCCCGATGACGTCGAAATCATCGGCATCGTGGTCAACGAACAGGGCGCGCAGCGGGCCATTGAGACCCATTCCGTCCGCACGCTGGGATTTCCCTACTCGATCTCTGAAACATTTCTGCGCAAGAACCAGAACCAATCGCCCGAAGATGCGCTCGACGAACTGGAGAAGATTCAGAAGCGTGCCGATGATGCTGGCCTTGCCGTCGTGGTTTATATTTCGATGGCGTTTGGCAATCCCTATGGCGATGTGTGGAGCATAGATGAGGTGATTGAAGCTATCGCGTTGATGGAAGTCGACAGCCTCAGCATGATCTCTCTGGCCGACACCGTCGGCGTGGCGACCCCGGAACAAATTCGCGAGCTCGTCGGCGTAGTGCAAAGCAAGTACGATTATCTTGAAATCGGCGTTCACCTGCACAGCCGGCCCGAGCACGCTAAGGAAAAGATTCTTGCCGCCTACGACACGGGTTGCCGCCGCTTTGATTCCGCGCTCGGCGGCCTGGGCGGTTGCCCGTTTGCGCAGGACGCGCTGGTCGGCAACATCGCGACCGAGACCGTGATCTCAACACTACGGGAGCGCGGCGCGGAATTGCCAAATTTGAAGTCGCTGGACGCTTTGCTGCAAGCAACTGCGGGACTTGCGGCGAAGTTTTCCAGTTCGCACGCAGCGGACTAGACCATGAACTACACGACAATCCAACTCGCCTACGATGGCGCGGTCGCCACCATCACGCTGAACCGGCCCGAAAAGCGCAACGCTGTCAGCTTTCAGCTGGTTGCGGAACTAACAGCGGGGCTGGATGAGGTCGAACGCTCCTCGGCGCAAGTCCTGATCCTCACCGGCTCCGGCAAGGCCTTTTGCGCTGGTATGGATTTGGAAGAACTAAAATCCCTGCTCGGCAAGACCCATGACGAGAACGTGAAGGACTCTTCGCTGATGGCCGCAATGTTCCGCCGCCTCTACGAATTTCCTTTGCCTACCATCGCAGCGGTGAACGGCGCCGCCATCGCGGGCGGAACGGGCTTTGCGACTATGTGTGACTTCACTTTGTCGGTACCGGATGCCAAGTTTGGTTACACGGAAGTGAAGATCGGATTCGTTCCAGCGATCGTCTCCTCCATCCTGGTCTGGCAGGTGGGACACAAAATCGCGCGCGACCTGCTGCTCACGGGACGCTTTTTTGACGCCGCAGAAGCGCACCGCTATGGCCTGGTGAATGAAATTGTTGCCCTGGAGGCGCTCATGCCGCGCGCACGCGAACTCGCCGCGCAGATTCTGGAAAACAGTCCATCGTCGGTACGCGCCACCAAAAAGCTCATTAACGGATTCATCTCCACACAACTTGACCAGCAGATTACCAGCGCCATCGAAGACAACGCCCGCATCCGTACCACAGCGGACTTCCGCGAAGGCTTGGCGGCATTTCTCGAAAAACGCAAACCAGTCTGGACGGGCAAATGACGAAGCATCAGGACGCAGCCATCAATGAGACGCGCCTGCGCGTGCGCTACGCTGAAACCGACCAGATGGGCGTGGTCTACCACTCCAACCACATCATCTGGTTTGAAGTGGGACGCGTCGAACTGATGCGGCAGCTGGGCTTTTCCTACCGCGACATGGAAAGCCACGACAAGCGCTTCATCGCCGTGGCCGAGGTCACGTGCCGCTACCGCGCTCCCGCCCGCTACGACGACGAAATCATCGTACGCACGCGCATGAAGAGCGCACGCGAGTCTGTCATCGTCTTCGCCTATGAATTGGTGCGCGCGGAGAGCGGCCAACTCATCGCCGAGGGCGAGACCACGCACATTGTCACCGACGAAACCATGAAGATCGCGGCGCTGCCGGAAAAATATGTGAAGGCATTCCGCGCCGCTCTAGCGAAATAAGCGCCCGAACCGAAAGGGACCATGAACGCGCTCCACATCACCGGCAACGATCTCACTCTGGAAGCGGTGCGCGAAGTCGCAACCCAGCGCCGTCCCGTGCTACTTGCGCCCGATGCACGCGAAGCCGTCCAACGCGCCCGCGCCGTCGTGGACGAAATTGTCGCGAGCGAGCGCGTCGCCTATGCCATCACCACCGGTGTCGGCAAACTCAGTGACGTGCGCATCGTCGGCGACCAGATCCGCGAACTGCAGGCCAACATCGTCCGCTCCCATGCGGTCGGGGTCGGCGAACCGCTCCCGGTTGAAGACACGCGCGCCATGATGCTGTTGCGCGCCAACTCGCTCGCCAAAGGTTTCTCTGGCGTGCGCGCCGTTCCTATTGACATGCTTTGCGAAATGCTGAACCGTGGCGTCACGCCATTTGTCCCTTCGCAAGGCAGCGTCGGCGCCAGCGGCGATCTCGCTCCCCTGGCCCATCTCGCACTTGCGCTCATGGGTGAAGGAGAGTGCCTCGACGAACGTGGCGCGCGAATTCCCAGCGCAGAAGCGCTCAAACGCGCGCAGATCAAGCCCATCGTTCTCGAAGCCAAAGAAACCATTTCGCTGATCAACGGAACGCAAGCCATGCTGGCCGTGGGCGCGCTGTCGCTGCTGGCCGCGGAAACTCTGGTGGACACCGCCGACGTGCTCGGCGGACTGGCCTGCGATGCGCTCAAGGGAACCGACGTGGCTTTCGACGAGCGCATACACAAAGCGCGTCCGCACGCCGGTCAGATCCACTCGGCCGCGAATCTGCGCAAAATGCTGGAAGGCAGCCAGATTCGCGAGTCGCACCGCACTTGCGGACGAGTGCAGGATGCCTACTCGCTGCGCTGCATCCCGCAGGTCCACGGCGCAGTCCGTGACACGCTGGCACACTGCCGTGAAGTGTTTGAGATCGAGGCCAACTCCGCGGTGGACAATCCGCTCGTCTTCATCACCGACGCAAAGAATGCCGAGGGCGACGTCATCTCCGGCGGCAACTTTCACGGCGAGCCGCTCGCCTTCGCGCTCGATTTCATGGCCATCGCGCTCAGCGCGCTCGCCGGCATCAGCGAACGCCGGCTCGAACGCCTGGTCAATCCCGCGCTCAGCGAAGGACTGCCGCCATTTCTGGCCGCGGGCGCGGGCCTCAATTCTGGATTCATGATGCCGCAAGTTACCGCCGCCGCGCTGGTCAGCGAAAACAAGGTGCTCGCGCATCCCGCCTCGGTGGACTCGATCACTACTTCGGGCAACAAAGAGGATTTCGTCTCGATGGGCATGACCGCGGCCAACAAACTGAAGCGCATTGTGGACAACACGCGCAACGTGTTGGCCATCGAGGCGATGGCCGTCGCTCAGGCAATTGATTTTTTCCTCCTGGCGGAGCTGCCGCTGAAGCCCTCAAAGCGAGGCCAGGCGGCCCATGCCGCCATCCGCTCCGTCTGCGCCACCATGGAGAAGGACCGCGTCATGTATCAGGACTTCGCGCGCATCGCCGAGTTGATCAAGAGCGGGAAGGTGGCAGAGGCGCTGCGGTAAAGTTTTCGATTTTGACCTTGACGAATCGATAGCGGAGTGCAGTATGTTGTCAGCTTAAAGAAATCCAGCCAGTTTCCACTCTACTTCGGGACAACTTACCAACCTCGGCCTCAAGCGGGCGTAGGAGTGTGCGCGCAAGACAACCTAAGAAACTACGGAGGACTGCCCAAATGATGAAGCATGGATCCGGCACTATGACGTTTGCGATGGGGCTTTTAGGCATTTTGGGGCTGGTTTGTTTGACGTTAACTGCCGGAGCCCTAGCACAGACAAGCAGTGGGCTCAACTCGGTTGAGGGCGTCTCAATCATGGGTACCGGCACGACGGACACTCTCTGGGCCGACTCTACAGTTCATCGTTGGAGTCTCTACAACAATACCAACGGTTCGCTACTCCTCGCCGTTTGGCCATGCGGAGGGTCATCTGGATGTCTGACGTACTCAGGCTCGTCGGCCGTGAGCACGGTCTACCCCGAGACCGCACTACCAATCGGTTCGACGGACAGCTTTTTGCAAGTGAGCTCGTCATCTCTACCGGCTTGGTCTAATCCAATCCCTAACTGCGCCGGCACAGGTAGCAATTTGAATTACAATACTTCCACCCACGCCTTCAACTGCAGTAACGGCGGCCTAATGATATGCGCTAACGTGACTGCAGTCACGGCGAGTGCCGCAACCACATCAGCGCAGAATCTTCAATCGTGTATGTAGTGCACCCCTGTAGAACTGGACACGGAAGTTAGTTAGGCTAGGGGCCTCCGCCAGGAGGCGAGAATGCCGAGAAAGCCGAAAGTTCAGAGAACTCCGGAAGAGAAGTGGCAGATTG
>Ga0075028_100000062_pt1 | contig 35714 bp, 36 predicted proteins | sample LitLauG_LLR_2014_FD_71390 | JGI IMG/M metagenome (GOLD analysis project Ga0075028, IMG submission 71390) | Freshwater sediment microbial communities from Pennsylvania, USA - Little Laurel Run_MetaG_LLR_2014 | ecosystem: Environmental > Aquatic > Freshwater > Creek > Sediment | place: USA... | reverse complement strand
CCGCCTGGTTTTCAGCGAGGCAGACTTTCTCCCCGGACTGATTCTGGATCGCTACAACGAGGTCCTGTGTCTGCAGATTCTTACTCAGGGCATGGACTCCGCCGTCGCGCGCGACGCCATCGTCCGAACTTTCGCCGAGGACCTGCGTCCCGCCGGAATCGTCGAACGCGTCGAACCCCGTGTGCGTGAACTCGAGCAGCTGCCGCCGCGACCCTCGCAGCTCGTCCACGGTGAGACCAGCGCGTCCATCTTCACCATGAACGGTGTCCGCTTCCATTTCGACGGACTCACTGGCCAGAAGACGGGCGGCTTTCTCGACCAGCGCGAGAACTACGCCGTCGCCGAGCACTACTCTCACGGCGAAGCGCTCGACGTTTTCTGTTATCAGGGAGGCTTCGCGCTGCATCTGGCGCGCAGGTGCACGAGCGTCACCGGCGTCGATAGCTCGCGGCCCGCTCTCGAAGTGGCTGAGCAGAATTCTCAGCTCAACGGACACGAGATTGACTGGATCGAGGCCAACGCTTTCGACCTACTCAAGGACTACGCGGGGGCAAACCGCCAGTACGACACCATCGTGCTCGATCCTCCCGCATTCGCCAAGTCCAGGCGCGATCTCGATGCTGCGCTGCGCGGGTACAAGGAACTCAATCTGCGTGCATTGAAGATGCTCCGCCTCGGCGGGATTCTGGTCACCTGCTCCTGCTCCTATCACGTGGACGACACTTCGTTCGCCGAGATGCTGACCGCTGCCGCGCTCGATTCCCGCCGTACCTTGCGCATCCTCGAGAAACGCGGTCAGGCGAAGGATCACCCCGTTCTACCCACGATCCCGGAAACGAGCTATCTCAAGGCAACGATCTGTTACGTGGTCTGAGGCCGCAGGTCGTCGCCCTTGAAATCGCGAGCGGAGTCTAGTGGCCTCTGGCCAGATCGGACATGGGCTTTACGTGCCCGTGGTCGCAAGTATTCCCCAGGCAACCGAGACCCCAGCTGTCCTCCATCGTTTCCAGCAGGGAGTAATGATTGAAAGCGTTGTCGGAGCTAAGGGCGAAGCGCAGTGCATTCGAGATCACCAGGCCGAGTACGTGTCCGCCGCCGGGATTCGCATTGCAGCAGCCGCTCGTGTCGCCAAAGCCGAAGGGACCGCTGCCGGTAAAGTCGCTCTCATCCCACACGATGAAGATCGCCGAATTCCCGGTCCAGTCGTAGCCGGTGTTCTCCATCATGATGACGAAGACGTGATCGAAACCGCGGCCATCATCACCCGCCGCCAAGGGCGGAAGTGCAAACGTCGAGAGCAGAACACACACTGCCAAGGCAAGCCCGCCCTTGCGCGGTGTCAATTGATGCATGGATCCCGTATTCAGGGTCCTCCTAGAGGTGGTTTTGTCGAAAGTCGAAGTGCCAGGTTTTGCGAGTAACTCCAGGCGGTTGGGGCCTGGTTGGAAACGGTGCCCGCGATTCTAGACCCGGGCGCACCGATGTCAAGTCGAAGGGGCTCAACGCTTGTAATGATCCCCGACACCGCCGTCGCTATTGCTGGCGGTCCGGGCTCGGAGTCAGCATTGTCCGCGAGCCCAGTTCAGCGATTGTTTTCGGGTGGTTCCTCTTAAATTATTGATAAGTATATGCAATATTGTGCTTGACAATGATACACTCAATTTTTATGCTTCTGTTATGCTAATTGTAACATCCAAGGGTTGAGCGCACTCAACCCGCGCATTTGAAGGAGGATTTACACACCATGACTTTCTTGACTCGTTGGGACCCATTCCGCGAGTTCGATCGCCTGCAGCGCCAGATGGATCGCCTTTTCCGTGATTCCTACGGAAATCGCGGCGAGGAGTCGCTCGCGACGGTCAGCTTCGCGCCGCCGGTAGACATCTACGAGGATGAGTACAGCTACACGCTGAAACTTGAGGTGCCCGGCATCGAAGAGAAGGACATTGATGTCCGGCTCGAGAACAACACCCTGACCGTTTCCGGTGAGCGCAAGTACGAGAAGGAAGAGAAAGAAGAGAACTTCCGTCGCCTGGAACGCCGTTACGGCTCGTTCACGCGTAGCTTTACCGTTCCGAACACGGTGGACGCGGAGAATGTTGCAGCCGATTACGACAAGGGCGTATTGAAGATCCATCTGCTGAAGAAGGCCGAAGCGAAGCCGAAGCAAATCAAGGTCAACCTTGGCAAGCAGATCGAGGGCCAGGGACCGTCGAAGGCCGCGTAAGCAGTGATGTCAGTGTGGGAGCGGGCGGCTCGCCCGCCCTGCCGAGGCGGAGCCTCGGCGTTTAGAAAGAGGAGGCGTCCGCAAGGTACGCCTCCAATTATTTTGCAGTCCTGTAATTCGGTGATTCGGTAATCTGGTGGCAGCAAGAAAGGCCATTCGCCACCCAAGTTCCCAAATCACCCGATCACGAAATCACAAAATGGAGTTGAAATGGCGATCCGTTGGGACAAATTCACACTAAAGGCGCAGGAAGCCGTGCAGAAGTCTGTCGAACTGGCGCAGGAGCACGGCAACTCGGAGATTGTGCCGGTTCACCTGCTGCTCACGCTCGCGCAGGATGGTGAAGGAATTGTCCCGCCAGTGCTGGAGAAGATTGGCATCCCTGCAGAGCAGGTCGCCGTCGATGCGCGCAAAGCCATTGAGCAGCTGCCCAAGGTCTCCGGTGGCGGCATCCTGCAGGCGCAGATTTCGCAGGCGATCGCGCAGTTGTTCGACCAGGCCTTCAAAGAAGCCGACACTTTCAAGGACGAGTACGTCTCGACCGAGCACCTGCTGCTCGCCATGACGGAGCTCAAGAAAGACCCGGCGCAGATGATCCTGGCCAAGTTTGGCGCGACGCATGACGCCGTCCTCAAGGCGCTGGCCGCGGTGCGCGGTTCGCAGCGCATTACCGATCCCAATCCGGAAGCGAAGTACCAGGCGCTCGAGCGCTATGCCCGCGACCTCACCGAACAGGCGCGCAAGGGCAAGCTGGATCCGGTGATCGGGCGCGATGAGGAAATTCGGCGCGTCATCCAGGTGCTTTCGCGCCGCACCAAGAACAACCCGGTGCTGATCGGCGAGCCTGGAGTGGGCAAGACTGCCATTGTCGAGGGTCTCGCGCAGCGCATTATTTCGGGCGATGTGCCGGAGGTGCTGCGCAACAAGCGCGTGGTGGCACTCGATCTGGGCGCGATGCTCGCTGGAGCAAAGTTCCGTGGCGAGTTTGAAGATCGCCTGAAAGCGGTGTTGAAGGAAATCGAAGACTCCGAAGGAAAGATCGTCCTCTTCATCGACGAACTGCATACGCTTGTCGGAGCGGGTGCGGCGGAAGGCGCGATTGATGCGTCGAACATGCTGAAGCCCGCGCTGGCGCGTGGCGAATTGCGTGCGGTCGGCGCGACCACTCTCAACGAATATCGCAAGCACATTGAGAAAGACACGGCGCTCGAGCGGCGTTTTCAGATTGTTTTCGTCGGCGAGCCCAACGTCGAAGACACCATCGCTATCCTGCGCGGCCTGAAGGAACGCTACGAAGTGCATCACGGCGTGCGCATCAAGGACTCCGCCATCGTGGCAGCGGCCACGCTCTCGCACCGCTACATCTCGGACCGCTTTCTGCCGGACAAGGCGATTGACCTGATTGACGAAGCGGCCGCCTCGCTGCGCATTCAGATTGACTCTCTGCCGACAGAAATTGACCAATTCGAGCGCAAAGCGACGCAGCTTGAGATCGAGCGCCAGGCCCTCAAGAAGGAAGACGATCCGAATTCCCGGGAGCGCTTGCACGAAATTGAGCGGGATCTGGCCGAAGTGCGCGAGAAATCCACCGCCCTCAAGGCACGCTGGACAAAAGAGAAAGAAAGCATTGCTCGCGCCGGCGAGCTCAAGAAGAAGATTGAGCAGCTGAAACAGGAAGAGCAAGAAGAAGAGCGTAAAGGAAACCTCTCGCGCGTAGCCGAAATCCGCTACGGCCTCTTGCGGCAGACGGAAGAAGAGTTGAAGAAGGCCACTGCCGCCGAAGGCGGTCCCACCCGCATGTTGAAGGAAACGGTGGACGAGGAGGACATCGCCCGCATCGTCTCCAAGTGGACCGGCATTCCCGTGTCGAAGATGCTCGAGGGCGAAGTCAAGAAGCTGGTCGAGATGGAAGATCGGTTACGGCATCGCGTAGTCGGACAGGATGTTGCGCTCGAGCATGTTGCCAATGCAATTCGCCGTTCCCGCGCCGGCCTCAGCGATCCGCGGCGCCCGATCGGCTCGTTCCTTTTCCTCGGCCCAACCGGCGTCGGCAAGACCGAACTGGCGCGCGCGCTCGCCGAGTTTCTTTTTGACGACGAGCACGCCATGGTACGCATCGACATGTCGGAGTACATGGAGAAACACGCCGTCGCTCGTCTCATCGGCGCACCTCCGGGATACGTCGGCTACGACGAGGGTGGGCAGCTCACCGAGCAGATCCGGCGCCGTCCCTATGCCGTGCTGCTGATGGACGAAGTGGAAAAGGCGCACCCGGACATATTCAACGTGCTGCTGCAGGTCATGGACGACGGCCGCCTTACCGACAGTAAGGGCCGCACCGTGGACTTCAAGAACGTGGTGCTGATCATGACGTCGAACCTCGGCTCCGAGCACTTGCAGAACCTGGGCCAGCACTCCATTGGTTTCCAGGCCGAGGACGATGGCAAGACCGAGAAGCCGCGCCCCGAGGATCTGCCCGACGAGCGCGACATTGCGGCGGCACACAAACTCGTCATGCAGCAGGTGCGCGCGCATTTCAAACCGGAGTTCCTCAACCGCGTGGATGACATCGTCATGTTCAATCCGCTCGGCAAGAGTGAACTGATCCGGATCATTGATCTGCGGCTGAAAGATCTGCGTCGCCTGCTCGCCGACCGCAAGATTTCGCTTGAGCTGACGCCTGCGGCCAAGGAACTGCTGTTCCGCGAAGGGTATGACCCGAATTACGGTGCACGTCCCATCAAGCGCGCAATTCAGAAACTGGTGCAGGATCCGCTGGCCATCAAGGTTCTCGACGGCGAGGTGCTGCATGGGGACCACGTCGTGGTGGATGCCAAAGACGGGAAGATGACGCTGGCGGTGAGCAAGCGCGTGGGCGAGCCGGCCACGGCCAAGGCGAAGAAGTAAGAAACCTTTAGTGGAGGCACGGGCATCCTCGCCCGTGCTCCCTGAGGGCCAATTAAAGTCTAGGCTTGCCTCGTCTCCGGCAACCTTTGCTCGGTCATGGCATCATCTGAATATGCGGTTCGCGCCGGCAAGGCTTGCCCTCTTGTTCTGTGCTCTGACGGTTCTGGCCTTTGCGGACGTCATTGACGACGTTCGCTATCTCTCCGGCATCGGCAACTTCCCACAAGCCGAGGCTCGTCTCAGTGCCTATCGTTCCGCCCGTGGCGTCACGCCGGAGTACATCGAAGCTTACTCGTGGCTGGCGCGCACCGCGCTCGCGGCCAGCGACAATTCCCGAGCCATCAGCTACGCGCGCGAAACGCGGCAGCTCGCGGCCAAGCTAGCCCGGACGCAGCCCCTTGATTCTGAACCGCATCTGCCCGTTGCTCTGGGGGCAGCGCTCGAAGTTGAAGCCCAGGCGCTTACTGTGAGCGGTCAGCGCAGTCAGGCCATTGAGTTGCTGCGCAGCAGTCTGCTCACCTATTCCCGCACCTCCATTCGCAGCCGTTTGCAGAAGAACCTGAATCTGCTCTCACTAACCGGCAAACCCGCACCGGCCCTGCAGATGAGCGAGCATCTGGGCCCGAAGCCCGTTCCGCTCGCGCAACTGAAAGGGAAGCCGGTGCTACTGTTCTTTTGGGCGCACTGGTGCGGCGATTGCAAAGCGCAAGGGCCCATCCTCGCCCTGCTCAGGTCGGAATACGCAGCCAAGGGCTTGGTCGTCATGGCGCCGACGCAGCGTTACGGATACGCCGCCGCTGGCGATCCGGCAACGCCCGCCGCCGAACTCGCCTACATCGAGCAAGTGCGCAAGCAATACTACAGCCAGTTGCTCGATCTCCCCGCGCCCGTCAGCCAGGAGAATTTCAACATCTACGGGGCCAGCACGACACCGACTCTCGTGCTGATTAACCGCAGTGGGGTTGTTTCCACCTATCACCCGGGGCGAATGACATATGAAGAACTGCACGCGGCCATTGATCAAGCGTTCTCGAACTGATTGTGGCAGCACGGGAGTGGTCGGAACTCCCGCACTCCATAGCTCTCCCGTCTGCAAGCCAAACGAGCGGGCGGTAAGGTCCCTCGCGCCTCTTCTGGAAGTGGTCAATACTGAACAGTCTGAAGTCCTCGGAGCTGGCATCATGCCGACTGGCATCATCCTTCGAAGTGTAGACGGTTCGGATATGTTCTGCTCACTCTGAACCACCCCTTTTCGGCTTAACAGCCCCCATTCCATTGAAGAAAGAGAGAGACTAAATGAGAAGAATCGCCTCGGCGCTTGCCGCAGTATGCCTGCTGTTATTTGCTTTGCCTTTGCTGGCACAGTCAAAGCCGTACCACGATGGATCGGTATGGGAAATGCAATGCATCCACGTTAAGGCTGGCATGGAAGACCGGTACGCTCGTTACCTGGCCGGCGACTGGAAGAAAGAGCAGGACGCCATGAAAAAAGCGGGATACCTGCTCAGTTACAAAGTGATAAGCACGGAAGCGCACAACCCGACCGACTGCAACGTGATCCTGATGACCGAATACAAGGACCTGGCGACCATGGAAGCCAACGCAGACAAAGCGGAACAGCTCGGCCAGGAACTCTTTGGGGGGATGCCGAAAATCGAGGCTGGCTACATGGACCGGTCTTCCTATCGGGACATCATCGGCAACCGCCTCGCACGCGAAGTAATCCTAGAGCCGAAAAAGTAAAGTCTCAGAACATTTCCAGCCCCGTCTTTGACGGGGCTTTTTCATTGGTGGCCGATTCGCTGTTGATATATCGTCATTTCACTCATCGGCAGTCAATGAGCGTGAATGATTTCACGACAACGTCTGCTCCCGACGCTCGAGGTCACCGTGAACTGCGGTGTTTCCGCACAAACTGCAATCCGGCTTAGCCGAACTCCGGAAATGGGAAGGCCCGCTAGACGTGTGGCGTGCCTCGTAAATAGGCATCCATCGTTTGCCTCTTGGGATGGATCGAGTGATCGTCGTAGCAAAGCTTTCTGAGAATGGAATCGGGACGCTGGTGCCAGCTGGCCCACGTGAGGGGAGAATCGCCGTTCATGTCCTTGGCGTCGAGTTTGGCTCCGGCGTCGAGGAGAAGCTGAATGGTGGCCTCACTGGTGAAAGCGGCGGCGCGATGCAGCGGAGTCTCGGCGCGGGTGCGGCAGTCGCGCATGAAAGCGCCGGTTTCAACCGACGGGTTGGTCTTGAGGTTGGGATCGGCGCCGTGGGCGAGCAGAACTCGAACCACCAGCTCCTGCGCGGGGCGAGACGAGGATAACGCGGCGTGCAGCGGCGTTTCTCCAGTATCAGGCAGAGGCCGGTTCACGTCCGCGCCGTCTTCAATCAGGAACTGGCAGAGCCGCCAGTGGCCGTGGAATGCAGCTGCGTCGAGACCAAGGTTGTCTCCGAGCGATGGCAGGGATTCGCCGTTCGCCAGCAGGAACTTGATGGCGCTCACATCGCCATAGTACGCACACCAATTGATGAGAGAGGTCCCATGGCGATCCTGCGAGGTTGCGGTGTGCCCGGCTCGGACGTAATCGAACACGAGGTCGGTGCGTCCGTCTGCGATTCGATCGATCACGTCGGCTCCTCCGTGGGTTCGCCTGAGGGCGGCGGACCGATTAAGGATAATGTACACGGCAGCGGTGAGTTCTTGGCGCCACGAGTTTTGGGAGTCTGAGAACTCGGGCTCTTTCAGCCCCACGGGCGAGTGTGCGTGAGATGCTCAGTCGTCCCTACGGGACTAAGTCCGATTCCCCGCCTTACTCGGCGCTGAAGCGCCGGGCTAATTTCAGACGCTCCTCCGGGGCTGGATTTCCGGAGATCTCGTTCCAACGGGTAGGATTCACCGCCCGCGGGCTGCTCGTGGTATGCGCGTATTTGATGCGCGTTGCGCCGAGTGTGCAGGTTAGAACTGGCTCATCTCAGCCACGGCTAGGTAGCTGAGCTTGCGATCGAGGAAGCGGGCTTCCATGAACACGGTGTGGTTGAAGGTGCCGAACAGTTCTTTCACCTGCTCCTCGGTCAACCCGGGCATGCGTCGATGGAACTCCTGCAACTGGTCTGCAGGCGTGTGCTCGAGCGTTCCGCGGTTGAAGACAAGGCGATCTTCGTCAATCAGGCTGGGGGGGCCGAGGCTGGCGAGCACTTCCCCTTGTGACTGGCCAAGGTGCACGCCGGAGCCGGCTTCGAGCGCGAGTGAAATTTCTTTCGTAGCCACACAGTATTCTGCGCCTGCCCATGGTCGCCGGCTTTTGAACAGATAGAAGGCATGGCTCACGGGTCCTTCTTCAAACGCCACATACACTCGTTCGTTCTCGTCCGTGCTCATGTAGCAGACCTGGGTGCGGCTGTTGTCGGTTTCGCCTCGGCTGATCACAGGGGCTTCGCCCAGTCGTTCCGCCAGTTCCTGAAACTGGTTCTCGCCGATGCCGACGCCGAGAATTTTCAGATGCGCGCCCGGCGTGGGCAAACGCAGCTTGAGCACGGTGCGGGAGTGAAATTCGTTGAGTACAGACCACCAGTCGGAAGCGTCCTGCAGGTTGTGGTGGGCCGGCTGCGCTCCCGCCACCAGAGTGACGATTGGATACAAGAGGGCAACTGCGATGGGAAGAACGCGAAGAACGCCGCGCAATCGACCTTCGCCAGCTGAAGTGGAATTTTCCATAGGGGGTCACCCTTCCCCAAGGAAGTTGAGTCACAGTAGCACGATTGGCGCGGGATCAGGCTATCCAGCAGGGTAGCAGGTTACTTTGGGCTTCTATCTTAATTTCTCGACCGCCCGTAGTAATTCCTCGAGATCCGGCGCCTGATCCAGCGGATACACCCGCGCAAAGGCAATCTGTCCGCTTTTGTCCACGACAAACACGGCTCGCTCGCTGATTCCTGCGACTGGCGGCTCTTCGCGCAGGATGCCGAACTGCTCCGCCACTCGGGCATGGGGATAGAAGTCGGCGCACATCGGCAAGTTCATTGGGCCGATCTCTTGCTTCTGCCAAGCGATGTGGCTGGGAATGGAATCTACGCTGATGTCCAGAACCTGGGCATTCAGGGCCGCGAACTTCTCCCGGGCGGAGTCGAACGCCGGCACCTGGGCCGCTCAAGTCGGGGTCCAGTCCAGGGGATGGAATGTGACCACGACATGTTGCTTTCCACGGAAATCACCGAGCTTGATCCGGTGTACTCGTTCGCCGGTCACGGCCGCGAGGTCGAAATCGGGAGCCCGGTCGCCTACCTTCAGAGCCATGGGAGTCAGTCTAAGCGCTTTCGCGCACAAACGAAAAGAGCGGCCGGTTTGGCCGCCCTTCTGTAAACTTCCGCTCTGCTTACGCAGGCCGGACGTTCTCTGCCTGCCAGCCCTTGGGGCCCTTCACCAGGTCGAACTGTACCGCCTGGCCTTCCTGCAGGCTACGAAAGCCCTGCGCTTGAATGGCTGAGAAGTGTACGAATACATCTTCCCCGTTCGGACGGCTGATGAAGCCGTAACCCTTGGCATCGTTAAACCACTTCACTGTTCCTTGTTCCATGTTGCTAGTGGAAACCTCTGTATTTCATTGATTTTGCGCTGATGCAATGGCAGGGCTTTCGCAGGCAGGTCCCGCTGTGAAGCAGAAGAAACTGGAAACTGCAAAGTACCGCTAAGCTCGAACGCCTCTATAATCTAGCGCAAATTACATCGCTTGACTAGGAGAATTTGAACGGGGACCGACGAGCCTACCACAGAAATCTACCGCTGCTGAGACGCCAGGCAACTACGATTCGAAGCAGCGCTTTGTTCGTTATGAAGTTGTCTATTAAATATCTTATAAATCATATACATAGAACTAAGCTTCCGCTGACGGAACAAGATGGCCTTTCTTCTTGACCGCACCATCCTTCCTCCATAGCATCGCGCAAGTCAGAATCGAGTTCCCCCTCCTTCTCTCGACTGGACCTCGGGCTCCGCTCAGCGGAGCCTTTGGTTCGTTTGTGACCAGTGTCGCGGTTGGGCACTCACTCCGTTCCTGCCAGTGCCCTTTTCTGTGTGCAGATACTCACCTCTTTCGCCTGCGCGTCCTTTTCTTGGCCGTTTCCGAAATCATCTTCTCTCGTTTCACCAACTCTTCCTCGCAGTACATGCTGCCTCGGCATGCTTTGGCGCCACAGAAGCAGAGCGATGGGTCCTCCAGGTCTCCGTCGTAGAGGCTGTAGTCATAGGAGAGCTCTTCCCCCGCTTTGATGTCGCGCTCCGCCACGACCCAGATCCGGCCTTGCCGCTCGATGATTTTGCAATTTGGCTCACAGGAATGATTGATGAAAGCGGCGATGCCATCGCCATCAATGATGGTCTTGCCGTCGGAGAGTCCGAAAAGATACGTCTTGGTCGCATGCCTGTACTTCTTGTCAGCCTGCTTCACCGTTAAGCGTTGCCCGGTGTACTCCACGATCCACTTCCCGCGCTTGATGGAAGTCCGCGTGTAACAACCGACGGAATGAATCTTGGATCGGCGGATAGCGAGACGCATATTCGAGTAAGCACCCCTCAAACACGTTACCATGCCGTGACTCAGCCGCAGATCGCCGGCATTTAGCTTCGCTGATTCTCCGCCGGAACAAGAGACGCACCCGTGCCGAGAGCCCTCCCCTTTTTCCCCACTTGCTATATATAATGGCCGCGTTCGTTTACGGGGGAGATCGCGTTTGCCTTGTGTAGAGTGTAGCCACGGACGCAATCAAGCGGGCGTTTCCGCCGACGAACGCCTGTCCCAGCCCAACCATGATGCCGCGCCATTGCAAGCCCTTGATCCCGTGAGGCACTGCCCCCGGAGGACCCATGTCAATCCACGTCAGCACCCGATCGAACTTCTCTAGTGAGATGTCGTCCCAACCCCAGCGCTCCTACCGCAATGCAGCATTACTCACCGCATTCTTTCTGCTGTTTGTATTTTCAGCCGCGGCGCAGATCGCCCTGGATGTCATCAATGTGGGCACGAACCCCGCCGCTGTGGCCGTGAACCCGGCCACGAACAAGATCTATGTAGCAAACTCTGCCGGGACCACCGTTTCGGTCATCGATGGAGCCACCGACCAGGCCGCGACGGTGACCGTCGGCACCAACCCTGTCTCCATCGCCGTGAACCCAGTTACCAAGACCATCTACGTGGCCAACGCCGATGGCACTATCACAGTGATTGACGGCGTCAGCAATGCAACCACCTCGGTGACCGCCGGTGCCTCGCCGAAAGCCATCGCGGTCAATCCAGCCACGAACAAAATCTTCGTGGCGAATAGCGGCAGCAACAATGTCACGGTCATCGATGCTTCCAACAGCAATGCCACAACTACGGTAGCGGTCGGCACGACTCCGTCGGCGATCGCTGTCAACCACGTCACCAACAAGGTCTATGTGGCCAACAAGGGAAGCAACAACGTCACGATCATCAACGGCGCCAACGATACTGTCCTGACCACCGTCTCCGCTGGCACGCAACCAACCTCGATCGCCGTGAACCCGGTGGCCGGCAAAGTGTATGTGGTAAGTACAGACACCTTCACGACGATTGACGGAACTACCAATGTAGCGATGCCAGCGGCAACCACGGGCGTGCCGGTCGCCATCGCCGTGAACCCCGTGAATGGCAGATACTACGTTGCCAGGTCGACTGATAACACGGTTGTCATAACGGATCCGACCGCCCAGACGGTGAATCCCGTGACTGTCGGCGCAGGGCCCATCGCCATCGCCGTCAATCCGACCACAAATACCATTTTTGTGGCCAGCCAGACGGCCAATAGTGTGACGGCGATTGACGGCAACTACCACACCACGACGGTGAGTACCGGCACTGGACCGGTAGCAGTCGCGGTTAATCCGGTTACGAACCGTGTCTACGCTGTGGACAACGCCGGCAACAGCGTGGTCGTCATAGACGGCGCTAGCCAGACGACCGCCGCGATCACCGCCGGATCCGGTCCTTACGCAGCTGCGGCAAATCCGGCAACAGGCAAGGTTTACGTCACGAATCAGAATGACAACACCGTGACTGTGATTGACGCGGCAGGCGCAACTACGACGGTACCCGTTGGCACAGGCCCCGCTGCCCTAGATGTGAATTCATTGACTAACAAGATCTATGTCGCCGATGGTGGTACGACCACGACCGCGGGCAATGCGGTAACCGTGGTCGACGGTGCGGCCGGGACAACTTCGAGCGTAACGGTGGGCACCAACCCCGTCGCCGTGGCTGTAAACTCGGTAACTAACAAAATTTACGTCGCCAACTTCGGCACCAACAACGATATAACCACCGGCACGACGAGCACAGTGACAGTTATCGACGGCGCCAGCAACGCGACCTCGACCGTTCCTGCTGGAGTCAATCCGATCGCTTTGGCCGTGAATCCCGTCACCAATAAAGTCTATGTTGTGAATAGTGGAAGCAACAGCGTGACCGTCATTGACGGCGCCGCGAATACCACGACCCGTCTCAGTGTCGGCTCCTTCCCGTTGGCGGTGGCGGTGAATCCGGTAACCAACAGGGTCTATGTCGCCAACAACAACAACTCCAACGTGAGCGTGTTCGACGGCGCAACGGGCACAGCTCTGCCTGCCGTTACGACCGGGGCTAATCCACAGGCTGTGGCCGTGAATCCGGTGACCAACCTGATCTACGTCGCCGACGGTGTCGCCAACAATATCCATACGAACCGGGTCGACGTAATTGACGGAGGAACGAACAGCATTGTAGCGAGCGTCTCAGGGGGCATTCCAACAGGAGACAATCCTTTTGCTCTGGTCGTGGACACTGCCACCAACAAGATCTACGTCGCCAACGCCGGCGACGGCACCATGACGATCATCGACGGCATCACCAACTCTCCGTCCACGATCCCGGTGGGCACCACTCCTCAATACCTGGCTCTCAATGCCGCTGATGGCAGGGTGTATGTGCCCAATTTCGGGAGCAACGACGTGAGCGTTTTGCCCGGAGCCACACCGGCCCCAGTCCCCTTGACCATAACCATCACTCCTCTCTCCAACAACCAGACCACTAGCCGGACACCCAGCTTCACCTTTACTCCAACCAGCACTTTCAGTCCCACCATGCCCGCACCCGAAGCTGTCTACTATCAGATCGACACACAACAGGGATCGTGGGGGAAGGCCGCTGCCCCGGGCTTCACCGGAGCGACGGCGGCGCTCTCGCTGGGGCAGCACACGCTCTACGCCTTTGCTGGTGATGGACAGGACGCCGGCATCCACGGGGACGGTATCAACGGCCAGATCCTGACCGGAGCAATTGCCGCCTACACGTTTAACGTCGTCCAGGCGGCAACCGCTACTGGTCTTGCGGCGGACGTGAATCCTGTCGCCGTCGGCGGAACCGTCACCTTCACCGCCACCGTAACTTCCGCCGGCTCCACTATCACACCGACAGGCACGGTTACCTTCTTCGACGGGGCTACGTCGATCGGGAGTTCCGCATTGAATGGAAGCGCCGTTGTCACCCTGGCGACCTCAACCCTGACAGCGGGGACGCACAGCATTACTGCAACCTACTCTGGTGACACGAACTTCACCGGAAGTACGTCCACGCCGCCCTTGAGTGAGGTGGTCGGCAATCCGGATTTCTCGCTCAGCGCCAGCCCAGGCAGCGCTACAGTCAAGGCTGGCACTCCGGCTACCTTCACGATCACGGGAAACAGTATCCAGGGCTTTGCAGGAGCCGTTGCCCTCTCCTGCACCGGTACTCTGCCCAACCTGACCACGTGCTCGTTCTCCCCGCCTTTGGTAATCAGCGGGGCAGGACCCGCTAATACCACCCTGACCATCAGCACAACCTCGAACGCCAAGCTCGTGCAGCCCGGTACGCACGGACACGCGGAGATCTTCTACGCCACACTGTTGGGGATTCCGGTCCTGTTCTTCGGAGTGGTCGTGCTGGCCCCGCCGAAGCGCCGCAGGATGCTCGTGACCTCGTTGCTGCTCTTCCTCGCATTGACCGGAAGTCTCTTCCTGACTGCTTGTGGAGGTGGTGGCAACAAGGGCACAAAGAAAGGCACCTACACCATCACTATCACGGGCACGGCCGGCGGAACGACGCACACAACGTCGGTTTCCCTAACCGTGCAGTAGTCCTTGTCAGCTCACGATCCCGGGCCACGCAGGCCCGGGATCGCGCTCTTTGCGTGATCCCCATCACATCCAGCCGATCATTCTGCGCGCTACTCTCCCTACGCGATGTCTCAGGGAACCTTCGACGCGATGAAACAGAGCGTCATCGACGGCGCTCCCGAGCGCGCCGCGGAACTCGCTGCACTCGCACTGAGCAGAGGCATGGCGCCGCTCGACGCCATCAACCTTGGTTACATTCCGGGCATGCATCACGTCGGCGAGCAGTTTGCTTTGCGCCAGATGTTCCTGCCCGACATGATGGCCTCCGCCGAGGCCATGAAAGCCGCCATGGGGACCCTCGAACCGGAACTGGCGAAGACTGGACGGGAGCGGCCCTTCCTCGGCACGGTCGTGCTGGGTACGGTTAAAGGCGACATCCACGAAATCGGCAAGACGTTGGTCGGAACGCTGCTTCAGGCCAACGGCTTCAAAGTCTTCGATCTCGGAGTGGACGTCGCCGGTGAGCAGTTCGCCGCTAAAGCTCGCGAGGTCAACGCCGACCTCGTCGGATGCTCTGCCCTGCTCACCACCACCATGAAGAATCAGAGGTCGGTCATTGAAGCGCTCGACCGCGAAGGACTTCGTCCCCGGGTGAAAGTGGTGGTGGGTGGCGCACCTGTGACCCGCAAGTGGGCCGAAGAAATTGGCGCCGATGGCTACGGCAAGGACGCCGTCGGCGCCGTCGAACTCGTCAAGTCTCTTCTCTCCCGCTGAGCCAACTCCCTCCCTGTGATAAAACCTTCGCAGGAGCGCGCTTGGTCCTCATCCTCATGGGCGTTACTGGCGCGGGGAAGACAACCGTCGGTGCGTTGCTCGCCCAACGGTTGAACTGGCAATTCACCGATGCCGACAGCTTCCACTCCCACGGCAGCATCGAAAAGATGAAGCAGGGAGTTGCGCTAACCGACGCAGATCGCGAACCCTGGCTCAACGCTCTCCGCATCGCTATCGCCGGTTGGATCGCCGCCCGCCGCGATACCGTTCTCGCGTGCTCCGCGCTGAAGCAGCGCTACCGCGAATCGCTTGCCGTCAGCCCGGATGTCCGCTTCATCTACCTTAAGGCCGACCCGTCGCAGATTGCCGACCGCCTCAGCCAACGTTCGGGCCATTTCGCCACCGAGCGACTCCTCTCCAGTCAGTTCGCTACGCTCGAAGAACCCGAAGACGCGCTTACCGTCGATGCCCTTCAGCCTGCCGAAACGGTCGTCGCAGCGATCCTGAAGATGATCGTGCCCCAGCTCAGCTCAGGCTCACACATCAAGCCGGGAACGTGTTAAGGTGCGCAATTGCTCCGAACCATCAAAGCAGCGCAGCCGGCACGCATGATAGGCAATCTCGAATCCGCCGTCGTCACCCGCCTCACGCTCAGGCTGATGCCGTTTCTCTTTCTGCTCTACATTGTTGCCTATCTCGACCGCATCAACGTGGGCTTCGCCGCACTGCAAATGCAACAGCAGCTTCACTTCAACGACGCCGTCTACGGTCTCGGCGCGGGCATCTTCTTTGCCGGATACTTCGTCTTCCAGCTACCGAGCAACCTCATCCTCGTGCGGGTTGGCCCGCGCCGCTGGATCGCGGTCATCATGGTGCTGTGGGGAATCGTGTCGTCGAGCATGCTGCTGGTGCACACCAGGGACGGCTTCTACACTCTGCGCTTTTTGCTGGGCGCAACGGAAGCTGGCTTCTTCCCGGGCATGATTCTGTACCTCAAGACCTGGTTTCCCGCCTCGGCTCGCGCCCGCGCTGTGGCCTTCTTCATGACGGCCGCGCCTCTCTCCGGTGTCGTCGGAGGCCCAGTCTCAGGCGCCATCCTCGGCCTCCACAACCTGCACGGCCTTGCCGGGTGGCAATGGCTGTTTCTGTTGGAAGGAATCCCGGCCATCATTCTGGGAGCTGTCGTTTTCGTCGTTCTCACCGACCAGCCGGAACAGGCAACCTGGCTGACCGAGGATCAGCGCGAATGGCTTGTTCGCACTTTGCAACGGGAGCACGAGCGAGTTGCAGCGACCCAAACAGACTGGTTCAATGTCTTTTCTTCGCGACGCATGTGGTTGCTCACCGTCGTGTATTTCTCGCTCAATACCTGCACCTACGGCGTTTCTCTGTGGCTGCCGAAAGTCATCCGCAGCGTCTCCGGCATGAGCGATTTTCGTCTCGGTGTGTTGTCGACCGTGCCCTACATCGCAGCCGCGATCACCATGGTGTTGGTGGGCCTCGACTCCGACCACACCGGCGAGCGGCGCTGGCACGTTGCCGCGTCAGCCTTCACCGGGGCGGCTGGCTTGTTCGGAGCTGCTGCATCTACTTCGCTCGTTGGAATCGTTATCGGCCTCAGCCTGGCCATGATGGCCGTGTTTTCCATGATGGGTCCCTTCTGGGCAATTCCTTCGAGCTTCCTGACGGGCACCGCCGCCGCCGCCGGCATCGCAATGATCAATTCTTTCGGCAACCTCGGAGGTTTCTGTGGGCCGTACGTCATCGGCTTGGGGCGCAACTCGACCGGCGAATTCAAAGGTGGTCTCCTGTTTCTTGGAGCTGCGCTGGTGTTGAGCGGATGCGCCGCACTGCTGGTGACGGTGGAGAAAGCCCTGCCGAAGGATGCGCTATGACCTTCCCCGTCGCCCAATCCCAACTCTCGCTTGTCAAGGGAGGAACGCCAATCCTCATCGACGCGTATCAACCCGAAGCTATCGGCCGGCGCTTCCCCGCCGTCATCGGCCTGCACGGATCCGGCGGCGGTCACGACGCAATGGCAGCGACCGCGAAGCCGCTTGCCGCGGAAGGCTTCGCCGTGTTTGTGCCGCACTACTTCGACCGCACCGGAACGACGGTCGCCGATAAGGCAAGTTCCATCCGCAATTTCCCGCTTTGGATGAAGGCGCTTTGGGACGTCACGAGCTTGATCGCGGACGAGTCCGCCGTGGATCCCGACCGAATCGGCATTCTGGGCTTCTCTCTCGGCGGCTACCTGGCTACGTCGCTGGCCGCGATCGATCCGCGCGTCAAAGCAGCAGTCGAGTTCTCCGGCGGCTTCCCGCGCGAAATGAAGTTGTTGGTGCGCCGGTTGCCTCCCACGCTCATCATTCACGGCGAAGTCGATGACGTCATTCCCGTGAGCGAAGCGCACCATCTTCAGGAATTGCTGACGAGCAAGCACATTTCGCACGAAATCCAGATCTACCCCGGCGAAGGCCACCACTTCGCCACCGAAGCGCGCGGGGATGCCGATCGGCGGACTATCGCCTTCTTCAAGAAGCACCTGGCGCCAACCGACGGTTCGGGAACTTTCTCTCCCACTGGCTCGTAATAGACAATAGCGGAGGAGGTGTGCTGTGCTGAGCTTCCTGCTGTGGTGTTTGCTCCTGGTGGTGTGCTGGCCGCTCGCGCTTCTCGCGCTGATAGCTTACCCGTTCGTGTGGCTGCTCCTGTTGCCCTTCAGGATCGTGGGCATCGCGGTGGGTGGAGTGCTGAGTTTCTTGAAGGCCCTGTTCTTCCTGCCAGCGCGGCTGCTAGCCGCACCGGGACGGCTGTAGCAATTCGTCAATTTCCAACCGTGACACCACGCGCAGGGTAAGACCTGCTCTCCTCCGCGACCGCCGCCTACCCTTCCATGACTCTCAATTTCGGGCTGACAATCAACTTCGGCTCCGTCGCCTTCTGCACATCTTCCGCCGTCAACCCGGGCGCAACTTCCTCCAGCACGATCCCCTGCGGCGTAACGCGCATGTAGGCCATGTCGGTCACGATCGTGTCCACTACCTTCACTCCAGTCAACGGCAACGTGCACTTCTTCAGAATCTTGGGCGCCCCGTCTTTCGTGGTGTGCTCCATGGCGATGACCACCCGCCGGGCTCCCGCCACCAGGTCCATGGCGCCGCCCATGCCCTTCACCATCTTCCCGGGAATCATCCAGTTCGCGAGATTGCCCTGCTCGTCCACTTCCATCGCGCCCAGCACGCTCAGGTCCACGTGCCCGCCGCGGATCATGGCAAACGAATCGGCACTCGAAAAATACGCCGTGCCTTTCAGTTCGCTCACCGTTTCCTTGCCCGCGTTGATCAGGTCCGCGTCTTCCTGTCCCTCAAGCGGCCACGGCCCGATACCGAGCATGCCGTTTTCGCTTTGCAGGATCACATCCATGCCCGCTGGAACGTAGTTCGCCACCAGCGTTGGCATGCCAATTCCCAGATTCACATAAAACCCGTCGCGCAGTTCGCGCGCGATACGTTTTACGATGCGTTCGCGCTTCTCAACATCCTTCTGCTTGTCGGTCTTGGGCAGCGTGCTCATGCTTTCCTCACCGTTCTCCGCTCAATCCGCTTCTCAAACAGCTCGCCCTTGAAGATGCGCTTCACGTAGACGCTCGGAGTATGTACCAGGTCGGGATCGAGTTCGCCGACTTCCACCAGTTCTTCCACCTCGGCGATCGTCACTTTCGCCGCCGTCGCCATCATGGGATTGAAATTCCGCGCCGTTTTGCGATAGATGAGATTGCCCCACTTGTCACCCTTCCACGCCTTGACAAAGGCAAAATCCGCGTGCAGCGCGCGTTCCATCAGGTACGGCCGCCCGTCAAACTCGCGCACTTCTTTGCCATCGCCCACCACTGTGCCGACTCCCGTCGGCGTGAAGAAGGCAGGAATGCCCGCGCCCGCTGCGCGAATCCGCTCGGAGAATGTTCCCTGCGGCACGAGTTGCAGGTCCACCTGCCCTTTCAGCACCATTTCTTCCAGCAACTTGTTCTCACCGACGTAGGTCCCGATGTGCCGCCGGATCTGCCCGTTCGCAAGTAACATGCCGACTCCCGCGCCGTCCACACCGGCGTTGTTGCTGATGGTGGTCAGATTCTTCGTGCGCTTGCGCACCAGCGCCCGAATCAGATTCTCGGGATTTCCGCACAATCCGAACCCGCCAATCATGATGGATGCGCCGTCAAACACGTCGCGAATCGCCTCGTCGGCGTTAGCAACCACTTTGTTCATGCTCGGGATTCTACTTTTGTGGCGGGCCGTTCGGCAAACTCACGGATGCCGGGGCGGAAGGTGAAGAGCGCAAGTCATTTTTTCTGCGCTTTCGGCGTACCCGGCGGTAGAGTCTTCTTCAAATGCTGCGCTCTCTCAAACTCCACCGCCAACTCACGCGAGTCCAGATTCTCCCGGATATGCGCCAGCCGCTGCTCCAGCAGCAGCAACGCATTCGCAATGTTCTTTTTGTTCGTCAGCGCAATGTCGCGCCACATGGAGTAAGGGCTCGACGCGATCCGCGTCATCTCGCGCAGGGCTCGACCACCCGCTTCGAGCAGGGGTGCATCTTCGCCAAACTCATCGACGAGCGTTGCCGCCAGCGCCGTCGAGACCATCTGCGGCACGTGGCTGATCCACGCGCATAACCGGTCGTGCGGCTCGGCCTCCAGTTTGGCCAACCGCGCGCCAATTTTCTCCACCCACTCCAGGAACTCGCGGTGCAGTCCCTGGCCGAGCTTCTGTCCGGGCAGCGGCGTCACAAACCACGCGGCCCCCTGAAACAGGTCCGCGTCCGCATTCTCGACTCCCGAAACTTCTTTCCCTGCCATCGGATGCCCGCCCAGAAACCGCTTCGCCGCGTCCTTGCCGAAGACTTTCTGCGCCGCCTTCAGCACTTCGGTTTTCGTGCTGCCCACATCCGTCAGCAACGCACGCGATGGCAAGCCCGGGCCCAGCGAGCGAATCAAGTCGAGCACGGCGCCCACTGGTGTCGCCAGCACGACCAGGTCACTACCACGCACTGCGTCGAGCGGATCGGTGCAACCTTCATCCACGATGCCGAGGTTTTGCGCCTTCTCCAGCACCGCGGCCCGATCGCAGCCCACAATCCTGCCGGCGAACTTGCTTTTGCGCAGCGCCAGCGCCAAAGAGCCCCCGATCAGGCCGGTGCCGACGATCGTGACGCGACGAATCATTCGTTCACGCGCCAGAAGCGCAACACTTCGGTTGTCTTCTTCCCGTCCTTGACGCGCTCCAGCGTGGCCTCCATCGTGTCCTTGCCGGCGCGGTGATAAATCAACTTCGTGCTTTTGTCAGGACGCTCAAACGCGGCATAGTCATCGCGCAGTTCGACCAGCGGATAGCTCCAGACCTCCGCCTTCTCCTCCCACCCGACCAGGCCACGATTGAAGTGTTTCAGCTTGAACACCGGGCCTTTCTCTTCCTGCTCAATTGCCATCAATTCGTAGAAGGTCACCTTGCCGCTCTTTGCGCAGCGGAAGACACCCATCAGGCTGTCGCCCAGCGGCTCAGCCCAGTGTTCGTCTGTCACTTCCCCTTCCAATTCCCCGCGCCAGTGGCCCGACATGAACGTCAGGTCGCTGATCTTCGCACCCTTTAGCTTTTTGACAGTCTGATCAACCTGCGCTGACGCCAGACCGCAAAGCGCCAGAATCACCAAACATGCAATTCGTTGTTGCCGCATTGCGCGCTGCCTCCCGAGATTCGTCCCCTAATTGTCCGATCTGGAGTCTGGGATCAGCAGTCCTTAGTCGGGTTCTCCCACCATGATCAGCTACCGCCGCCTTAGGCGACTTTCCGTCGGACCGCCGGGGCAATCATGCGCAATTCCTGCATCAGTTCCTCAAACTGCTCAGGAAACAGCGACTGCGCCCCATCGGACAGCGCATGCTCGGGATCATGATGCACCTCGATCAGCAGCGCATCCGCTCCCGCCGCGATCGCCGCCCGCGCCATCGGGGCTACTTTGTCGCGGCGCCCAGTGCCATGTGACGGATCCGCCGTCATGGGCAAGTGCGACAGCTTGTGAATAATCGGAATCGCCGAAATGTCCATCGTGTTGCGGGTATAGGTCTCGAAGGTCCGGATGCCGCGCTCGCACAGGATCACCTCATAGTTGCCGCCGGCCAGGATGTACTCCGCCGAGAGCAGCAACTCTTCGAGCGTCGCCGCAATCCCCCGCTTCAGCAGCACCGGTTTGCGAATCTTGCCCAGTTCGCGCAGCAGGTTGAAGTTTTGCATATTGCGCGCGCCGACCTGCAGAACATCCACGTAGGTCAGCATCAACGGTATCTGCGAAATCTCCATCACTTCGCTGACCACGATCAGCCCGAACTTGTCACCCGCCTCCCGCAGCAACTTCAGACCATCTTCACCCATGCCCTGAAAGGTGTAGGGCGACGATCGCGGCTTGAATGCGCCGCCGCGCAGTCCTTTGGCGCCTGCCTTGGCGATCCTCTCCGCGACGGTGAAGAGTTGCTCGCGCGACTCTACCGAGCACGGCCCCGCAATTACGACCACGTCCTCGCCGCCGATCTTCAAACCTTTTGGCAGTTGGATGATCGTGCCTTCCGGCCGGAACGCCCGCCCCGCCAGCTTGTACGGCGCGCTGACGCGGTACACTTCCTGCACACCCGGCAGCACTTCAAGATCGCGCGTGTCGAACTCATGCCGCGCGCCCACCGCCGCCAGAATCGTCTGCCGCACTCCGGTGGTGCGATGCACGGCGAATCCCATCTTCACCAGATGATCCACAACGTTCTGGATCTGATCCTCTTTGGCGATCTCCTGCATGGCTACGATCATTGCCTTGTCCTTTGTCTTTCAGATCTTGCCTTGTCCGTCGGCGCGATCAGTCTTCCGTGTCCTGATCGGCTTCCGTGGCGTCGCTCAGCTGGGTTGGTGGCGCTATTTCTTCCTGCTGAATCTTCCGCATCATGTCCATGATTCGTTCGAAGATTGCCACCAGATCACGATGTGGCAGCGGCCCCGGGTTCAACTCGCGCACATTGTCGAAAACGACCCGCTCCCGGTCCGGCTCATAAATCGGTAGTTCTTTCTGTTTCTTCAGGCGTCCGATTTCGTGCGCGACTTTCGCTCGCTCGTTCAACAACTCGACTAGTTTGCGATCGATGGCATCGATTTGTTTTCGCCAATCAGCAATGTCCATGTTTATTTCGCGCCCCCGTTCTTACCACGTGTCGCCACCATGCTCTCCACCAGTTGTGCCACTGCGTCGGGCTCACGCCCGGAATTCCGCTCAATCGTTTCCACGATGGCGCTACCCACCACAACCGCCTCGGCGAACGCGCCGGCTCTCGAAAATTGCTCCGGAGTCGCAATCCCGAAACCGACTGCCACAGGCAATTGTGTATAACGATGAATTCTCGCCACCAGGTCCTTCGCCTCCGGCGGAAACTCGCTGCGCGCGCCGGTGATGCCCGTACGCGAGACGGCATACACAAAGCCGCTGCTCGACTTGGCGATGTGCTTCAACCGTTCGTCCGGACTCGTCGGCGCCGCCAGAAACACGGTCGCCAAATTACGCTCGCGCATCTGCGCCAGGTAGTCTCCGGCCTCTTCTACCGGCAGATCCGTGACTAGCGCACCATCGAGGCCCGCCTCCTCCGCCAGCGCGCAGAACTCTTTCATGCCCAGGCGAAGTAACGGGTTGAGATAAGAAAAGATGATCAGCCCCGCTTCCGCCCGCCGCCGGCGGATCTCGCCCGCCAGCTTAAGAACATCCTGCAGCCGCGTTCCCCCTTGCAGGGCGCGTTCACTGGCCCGCTGGATCACCGGACCATCAGCCAGCGGATCGCTGAACGGCACACCCAGTTCGATCACGTCCGCACCCGCGTCGATCGCCGCCAGCACCACGTCGCGCGTCGTCTCCAGGTTCGGATCGCCGCAGGTCACATAAACCACCAGCCCCGGCTGTCTTGTGAAGTTCAATGGCATGACATTCGACCTTAAGCCTCAACCTCAGTAGTGCTCCCAACATATCGTCCAGTGCTCGTCCGCCCGTGACGACCGCAGCATGAGTTGTTTACCCTCGAACTTGTACACGCGGGTGAGATCCTTCCCGATCAGGTCCTTCACCAGCGCGCCTTCCACGTGATGGGTCACGCTGTGCTCTTTCTCGTTGACCTCGTATGTCCCGTAATATCCCTCATAGCCGCCGTGTTCGTATTGCACTGGACCGCTGGGGGTACTCGGCCGGTTGGTTCTGATCTGCACGGCCATGTGTCCATCAGCGGTGTACATGATGATGCCGGTTTCGTTCAGCCGGATCGTCTTCCCGTCAGGACCGCGGTCCTCATCCCAGACGAGGCGCCATGCCCCGATCAGTTTGCTTCGCACACCGGCATCCGGGGTCTTTGCGTTGTCCTGCGCAACCGCAGATGCGGCGAGAGAAAGTGCCACTACAATTCCGGCTATCCATGCGAACAGGCGTCTCATGTGCCTCCTTTTCAATCTAGCGATCCTGAAAGCTCTTACTGCAGTTTCAAGTTCTCCCGCAAAATCCCGATATCCTTGTCCCCCCGTCCGGAAACATTGACGACGACAATCTCCGACTTCTTCATCTTTGGCGCGCGCACCATTGCTTCTGCGACAGCATGCGCCGATTCGAGCGCCGCAATGATTCCTTCCATCCGCGCCAGCAGACCCAACGCTTCGAGTGCCTCTTTGTCCGAAGCCGCCACATACTCCGCACGCCCCTGTTCCCTCAGCCACGCATGTTCCGGCCCAATCGAGGGATAGTCGAGGCCTGCCGAGACCGAGTGTGTCGCGGCAATCTGGCCTGCGTCATCCTGCAGTACGTAAGAGTAGGTACCCTGTAAGACTCCAGGCGACCCTCCACGAAAACGCGTCGCATGTTCGCCCAGCGCCTCGCCGCGCCCTCCCGCCTCCACACCGATCAATTTCACTTTCTTGTCCTTGATGAATTCATGAAAGATGCCAATCGAATTCGACCCGCCACCCACGCAAGCGACGATCGCGTTCGGCAACCGCCCCTCCGCCGCAACGATCTGCTTCTTCGTCTCGCGCCCGATCACCGTATGAAAATCGCGCACCATGGTCGGATAAGGATGCGCGCCCAGCACGCTTCCCAGCAGGTAGTGGGTGGTGCGCACGTTGGTGACCCAGTCGCGCATGGCTTCGTTGATTGCGTCTTTCAGCGTGCGCTGTCCCGAATCGACGCCGCGAACTTCGGCCCCGAGCAGCCGCATGCGGAACACATTCAACTCCTGCCGCCGCATGTCTTCGGTGCCCATATAGATCACGCACTCAAACCCCATCAGCGCACACACGGTCGCGGTCGCCACACCATGCTGCCCCGCGCCCGTCTCGGCAATCACGCGGTGCTTCCCCATGCGCCGCACCAGCAGCGCCTGTCCCAGGCAGTTGTTGATTTTGTGCGCGCCCGTATGCAGCAGATCTTCGCGCTTCAAGTAGATCTTTGCGCCACCGAGTTGCTCCGTCAGCCGCCGCGCGAAGAACAGCGGCGTCGGACGCCCGGCAAAGTTCCGCAGAAGTTCGTCGAGTTCACGATGAAACGCCCGATCGCGCTTCGCCTTCTCGTACGCCTGCTCCAGTTCCTCGAGCGCCGCCATCAGCGTCTCGGGAACATAGCGGCCCCCGTAAACACCAAAGCGCCCAGCCGCAGAGGCATTCGTATCCGGCTTGTTCGCCGCCTTGCGCTGCTTCACCGTCTTCCGCTTTGCCATTCTCAAGCCTTCCCTAGCACGTCCGCTCCGCCGCCCGCACCGCGCGCACGAACGCCCTCACCTTCTCCGCATCTTTCTTCCCCGGCCGCGCTTCCACACCGGATACAACATCCACGCCAAACGGACGAAACAAATTCAGCGCCTCCGCCACATTCCCCGCATGCAAGCCACCGGCGACGATGACAGGAACCACAAAGCTCGCCGCCTGCACCTGCGCCTGCGATTTCTCCCAGTCAAAAGTCTTGCCGGTGCCCCCCGGCCGCGCCGCCGAACCCGAATCGAACAACACCGCGTACACCAGTTCCTTGGCCTCTTCGGTAATGAAGAAAGACGCATCGTCGAGCAATCGTTCCGCCGGATACGCCACAATCAGTTTCGGATCCGTTCCGCATTCCTTGATGATCTTGAAATCGCGCACGTCACGTGGGCTCGACTCCCGCAACGTAAGCTGGACTCCGGTCAGGCGCGCGTCCTGCACAATCTCGGCAATCTCCTCCGCTGATTCATCAACGAAGACCCCGATCTTCTCGATCTCCGCTGGAATCTCCCTGATCATCTCCCGCACCGCCGCTGTATCAACACACCGCGGGCTCTTCTCGTAAAACACGAAGCCGAGCGCGTCGGCGCCAGCCTCAGCGGCCAGCTTCGCGTCCTCCAGGTTCGCCGTCCCGCAGATCTTGATCCAGGTCATACGGCAGCTTTTAGCTCTTAGCTCCTAGCTCTTAGCAAAACCCGCAACGCTTCTCCGGGATGCGGCGCTGTCATCAGCGACTCGCCAATGAGAAACGCATGAAACCCAGCCGCGCGCAATTTGGCAATGTCTTCCGCGGAATGAATCCCGCTCTCCGCCACTCCAACTACGTTCACGGGCATCTGCTTTGCCAGGCGGAGCGAAGTTTCAATATCCGCTTTGAACGTCCGCAGGTCGCGGTTGTTCACGCCGATCAGGTCGCAGCCGGCATCCGCAGCTCGCTTGAGTTCCTCCGCATCATGCACTTCACACAGGACGTCCAGTCCCGCCTCCCGCGCCTTTTCCGCCAGCCTCACCAGTTCCCCCTGCTCCAGCGCTGCCACAATCAGCAGCACCGCATCGGCACAGTTTGCGCGTGCCTCCAGCAGCTGAAACTCGTCTACGATGAAGTCCTTCCGCAAGCACGGAATCGCCGTCGCCGCTGAAGCTCGTCGCAGATTCTCAAGCGACCCCTGGAAGTACTGCTCATCCGTCAGCACCGAGAGCGCTGCCGCGCCCGCCGCTTCCAGTTCTGCCGCCAACTTGCTCGCGTCAAAATCAGCGCGAATCAGCCCTTTCGATGGCGACGCCTTCTTCAGTTCTGCGATCACCGTCACGCCGCCCGCGGCCTTCTCCTGCAATCGGCACCGGAACCCACGCACCCGATGCTCCGCCGCCCGCCGCTCAAGCTCGCTCACGTTCGCAGACCGCTGCGCCTCCGCCACGCGGCGGCGGGTCGCAACAATGATTTGGTCCAATAGCGAAGCCATAAGAGAGAGCTTTCAACGATACAGGTTTTGCCGGAAAAACAGAAAGGAGGAGGCGCGGGCTAGCGCCAAAATCGAAGGTAGTAGAAGCAGTATCGGCGGCTCGAGGAGAGCACGTTGACCGGTATGAAAGTCCGCTGCATGACGCAATAGGTTAGCACAACTCGGCATCTCTTGCGGACTTGCAGCGCCGCGACCGCACTAGGGCTCTCTAAATTCCACTTCCATATCGATCATTACCATGACGGGCTTGCCATCCTTCTTCGCCGGACTAAGTCTCCACGACTCGACACACTCTGTCGCGATTTTGTCGAGTTGAGGGTGCAACTTGCGTACCACTGTGATGTCCCGCGTACATCCATTTTGAAGGACGACCAGTCTCAGGACCACCTTGCCCTGAATGCCGCTGCCCTTAAGGGAGTCGGGATAGGCGCAAGTCGGATTGTTGCTGTTCGCGTCGACGGAACAATAGTTTGGCTTGGCAGAGCGCTTGTCTCGTCCGACAGCGAGCGTGGGACTGAAGGTCAACCCCATCGCTAAGGATACTAGAAGCAGCCGACCGTGCCTCATTGTTCCTGTCTCAAAGGCCGTAGCATCTTAGCTCGGAAATCAGGTCGTTGGTGCCGAAGAAGGGACTCGAACCCCCACACCCTTGCGGGTACATGGACCTGAACCATGCGCGTCTGCCAATTCCGCCACTTCGGCACTGCCGTTTGGAAGCGCAACCGCGACAGGTCGCGACCGAACCGCCTTCCAAACTTTTTATTGTACAAGCGAACGCTCGACCGCGACAAACGTTCAGCAAACCGGATGTTTCGCTGCTTACCTAACTGGCGGAGGGTGCGGGCTTGCCATTTCAGGGAATCTCTGGAAGACGGAACGCGTGATTCGGTCGACAATCTTCTAGTGAGCGCATTCCACCGACTCAGGGGTGGACTTGAGAGGGTCCCGGCCTACAGAACAACACTACCTCTGCGCAACCATGTGCACTGCGCTGATCAGTCTGTCGGGATTCATAAACTGTACCGACGTTGGATCAACCTGTGAAAAGTTATATACCTCGCCATTTTGCATCCGGATGTGAAAGGCCTGGTACGCCGAAAGAACCATGGCGTTCTTCTTCACTTCCTTGATTTGGCCGACCGGAAAATCGAACGAGTGTACGCCGTGGGTGCCTTTAATGGCACGGTAGCGCACAACGCCTCCGTCAATGGTCAACCATCCCGCACACATCTGTTCAGCCGTCACCCCGCCGTAGTGCACCACCGCGAAAGCCGGGAGGTTAGGGTTGATACTTGGGGAGCTTATGCCTGATCCCATTGGCGGGCTGACAGCGGATGGCATGGGGGGCGGCGGACTCACAGTAGTGCTTGTCGTCACAGCGGAGGATTCGGGGACCCTGGTCACTGCAGGCGAGGATCCGACTACTTTCGAGCCGCCGTTAACGAACCCGGGTTGTACGGGTCCTGCGTTCGAAGCCGACGCCAGGGGATCGCTGTCTTGATCCGCTACGTCGACATTCCGCGATGCGGGCACAACCGATCGTGACGATTTGGGGACGACCGCATGCGCGGCAGGATTTGACGGCGACTGTGACAGTTGCGTTCCTGACTTCTGGTTAGGCGCGTTCGTCGCCGGGCTGGAGGATTGCTGCTGCGCTGGCAATGTCGTTGTTATGGTTACGGGCTGCTTGGCGGCAGTGGATGTGGAGTGTACCCAGCCGTACATTGCAAAAGCCACGCCAGCTGCGACCATGAGGCTGACAATCAGGCCACGGTGGCCTTTTCTCGGTACCACCTGCGGCGGGCTGGCAACTGCTGCGGAGCGCGGAGGCTCTGCGCGTGAGAGTTCGGGAGAGGCTGCGACCTCGCCCTTTACATGGCGCTGCAGAGCTTTAACCAGAATTTCGATGTCAGAGTCCCAGCGCGTATGGGTCAGTTCTAATCCGTTGCGATAGGCCAGTTCGCGCAGATCTTCGGGCAGTTGCTCGGGCTTGGGCATCTTCGCGCCATGCACCAGAACTGGAACCACCGGAATATCCCGTTTCAGCGCCGAAGCCGTTTCCAGGCGCACAAAGTCCATTGGATTATCGAGGCGGCGCTGACCACTCTCATCCTTCGAATCGAGCCACGTCGGTCCGATCAGGGCCAGCAACACGCCGCAGGATGCCACGTTGTGATCAATGACCTTGCGAAAATCAAGCCCTGGCTCGATCGCGGCGACATCCATGAAGACCGAGCTGTTGCCGAATGTCCGGCTGAGATCGTCATACAGACGGCCTGCCTGGCCTTCGCTGTCATCCCGTCGGTAGCTGATGAAGATCGCCCGCATTGCCATGACTCGGCCTCGGATCTGAAGCGTCGAACCTAACCAGTCGGAGCGAGGAAGGCTCACCCAGGAATCGTTACCTGGAGCATAACTCTCTCCTGCTCACAATTCAATCCGATGTTGGAACAACCCCCACAGACCCCACTAGCGCGCACCTGACAAACCGGTGCGCCTCACCCTACATAGTGTTTCTGCAACCGTGACCGTTTCTCCGCCGGCGAAATGCCCTGCCCCTACTTCGCCAGCTTCGCGCTCATGCTGATGTTCGCCTTCAGCACCTTCGACACCGGGCAACCCGCTTTCGCGTTGTTCGCCGCCGTCATGAACGCCGCCTCGTCCGCCCCGGGCACGCTCGCATTCACATCCAGGTGGACCTTCGTGATCGTCCAGCCCGTGTCGAGTTTCTCCATAGTCAGCGTTGCCGCCGTCTCGATGCTTTCCGGCGTGAGCTTGGCTTCACCCAACTGCGCCGACAGCGCCATTGAAAAGCAGGCCGCATGCGCCGCCGCAATCAACTCTTCGGGATTGGTCCCTGGTGTCGACTCAAACCGCGTGGTGAAGGAATACGGGGTGCTCGACAAAACGCCGCTGGTCGCCGAAACCGTCCCCTTGCCGTCCTTCAGCCCGCCCTTCCACACCGCACTCGCTTTGCGCTCCATAGTTCTCCCTCAACGAAGATGAATTAGTGCCCTCAGGCTTGGATCATTGTAGTCGACTGGGCGTCGAACGTCCCGCGCAGGCGCCTCCCGGCGTGGGAGCGCTCACCCGCAATTACCATGTTTTTAGTGGTTGAAAGCTGACAGCTGAGAGCCAACAGCTCTTCAGTGAAAATCAGAGCAACTCAGATAAAAGCCGCATGTCGGACAAGCGAGCTTGCAGCGGCGCTCCAGCAACGTCGTCGAACAATTGGGGCAACAACGCATCGCATCGGCAGAAGTATCCGTGGGAACGTTCTCCTGCCGCGCCATTCCAGGGGCAGCTGCCGATTCCGTCTTCATGCTGCGCTCCGTCCCTCTGCAGCGGGCTGCGAACTGCTCCAGCATGTTGCGAGAATGCGCCATACTCCCAGGCGCCGCCACGTCGTCAGGTAGTATCCCGAATCCTTCCGCATCGCACCATCGGCACTGCGGATCTCAACCCGGTAGCGACCCATCTCGACCGCCATGTCACCGGAGTACTCCAGCCTCTTCGTCTCCAGGCGCAGGTCGTGGTACCCCGCCTCCGCGCATTCAGCTAACCGCCGCTCGATCGGACGGTTGCCGTGAGCTGCCTCGTGGCAGGGCGACATGAACACGCCATCGGGCGCAAACAACGAAGCTGCCTGATCGTAATTCCCGGTGTTGAAGGCCATCACCAGGTCCTGTGTCATGTTCCGGATAATTGTTTCAAGATCAGAAAGCGAACCCAAGCCCGAATACGGCGAGGTAACCAACCAAGGCGAAGACATAACAGAAGTTCCTCCAGGGGAAAGGAACAACGCACACCACCCCACTGGGCGCGCTGAGTCTGCGTATTGTAACCCTAAAGTCACTGTGAGAAATAGCGTTTACGAACTATTTGAGTAGTGACACCCATCGCAAGAACGTTTCCTAACTTTTTCCCTACAGCGCCGCATGTAACCGCACAAAGGTCGCCCTATGCAAGAACTTGCACCCGACGGGTGCCTGTTGAAAACCCCCTAGTCCCTACTTTTTGGCACAATAGATCTGTCGTTCGATTGACACGGGGTATCCAAAGGTTCTTTCAACAGAGCACTTTGCTCTTCACCTTTGCTGGAAGCGTTTCGCACGCCGTGCGCAGCACGAACCTCGGCAGCTGCGCTCGGGTCCTTGTCAGGTACGGCACGGCCCGGTTCGGATGGAACTTGGCCCACTCGCGCAGGAGCCACCCGAGCCCTTTCTGGACAATGTCGTCCGAATTGCCGCGCAGCAAACCCGCAACACGAATGATCTCCCGCTCGAACTGTCCCGCCCGCGCTCCCCGGATCAACGCCACCGCCGCCGCCCGACGATACCAGCGATTCTTCCTCTTGGCCCAGACAAAAACACGCGCCGCCCGCTTTGGCTGCGCAGCGATCATCGGACCCAACAGATAGCTGGCCACCCCGTCATGATCTGCCCAGCTCGAAACCCGCCCGAGCCACGACTCGAACAGACGGAACTCCGCATCGCCGAGTCGCGCCACCTCGCCCTGCAACAGGAAGACCGCGAACACTTTCTCTTCCAGCATGCGCCCACGGAACAACCGGTCGGCGACCCGCACCAGGAAAGGCAGGCCCGCCTCGCGCACAATGGTCCGCCGGAAGCGCACCGCAACCTTGCGCAGCTCGTGCGTGTACCATCCTCGCGACTGGATTTCTTCTTTAAAGAAGTGCTGCACACCCTCGGCATGGGGTGCCGATCCGCCATCTTTCAGCACGCGTTGCACGTGCCGCGCGATATAGGTTGGCGTCTTGCTTTGTGGCAACATCCCGGCCCTCGAAAACTGAACCCTTCCGATTTCTGCCCACAGCGCAAGGGACGTCGCTAGCTACCCGGCGCGTCCTTCCGCACAACTCTGTCGTAAATCCACAACAGCGCCGCCGTCACCACTCCGACAGCTGTCACCATCCACCACACGCGGCTCGGCTGGTGCGCAACTTCTCCATAATGATGCATGACCGTCCCGCCGAACCACCCTCCGATCAGAGACCCAATTCCAATCGGCAGGAATGCAAACCCCATGTACGTCCCCTGCTGCCCCTCCGGCGCCAGCCGTGAAATGTACTCGTAGTAGCGCGGCGACTGGATGATCTCACCCAGCGCCAGCACGAATAACGACGTAACCGCACCCCAGAGCGTCGGCTGGAAGGCGAGGATCAGCCAGGACAGCGAAGTAATCAGCGTCCCCAGAATCACTGCCTGGAATGCCGGAATCTTCCGCGTCAGCAGGTTCACCAGCAACGTGAGGCAGATCACGGTCGCGCCATCGACGACGAGTATGAGTTCCACATCCGCCTTGCCATTGATGTACCCGTGAATGTATCCCGGCAAACTGATGTACTGCTGCCAGAACACAACCCAGTAGCCCGTGAAAATCACCAGGAACCACATGAAGCGGCTGATACCCGCCAGCACCACGAGCAGGAAGGCGGCCCAGATCCACCACGGCACACTCACCGCAGGGTTGAGCCATGCAACAACGCGCAGCACAAGCGCGATCAGAAGTGTGGGCAGCACCAGCTTGTAATTGCCAACCACGACGCAGAAATTTCGCGCCACCTCCGCGACCGACGGCGGAGGCGCATCGCCCGGCTTGCGCGGCTCGCGAAAAAAGAGCAGCACCACGAAAAACATCGCGAAAACACCCAGCGCCACCACGCGGTAAACATTTTCGACGCCCAGGTGCCGGTGCGCCCAGGAGGCAAATAGCGGACCGAATGCGCCGCCGATATTCACCATCGTGTAGTAAATCGAGTAGCCAATGGAGCGAACGTTCTCCCTGGAGGCGCGCGCCGTTGTACCGACAACGCACGGTTTCACTAAAGAAACACCCAGCGCAGGCAGAATGAGGATGACACCGACGAACAACCCCAATGGGACTAGATTGCGCACCGGCGCCAGCCACGCCGCCCCAATCGAGCCAATCAGAAAATACGACGCCGCCAGGATGAGGTACGCGATCGACAGCGCGCGGCGAAATCCCAGACGATCTGCCGCGGCTCCTCCAAAAATAGCGAGGAACCACACCATGCCGCCGAAGAGACCTGTCAGGGTCCCAGTTTGCTCGGTGGAGAAGTTTAGTTTTTCTTGTAAGTAGAGAGCGAGCGAGGCAAAAGCCCCATAGTAGGAAAGGCGCTCAAAAATCTCCGTGATGTTCGCGATCCAGAACGGACGTTCAAATCCCGTACGAATTTCTTCGAAACGCTCTGCCCAGCTCAAATGTCGCTCCCAGGTACTGCACAATCACAGCTTGTTTTCACCACCGAGGCACGGAGCTACGGAGAAAGCCTCTGCGCGTTCCTCTGTGCCCTCTGTGGTTAACCCAACCTCGCGCGCACTTCCTCCGCCGACAACCCGGCGACGCGCACCACCTTATTCCGGCTGGTCAGGCCGGCAGCAATACTAACGGAGGACCGCGGAACCTTCAAAAGTTTCGCAAAGAAAGCAATGCAGGCGTCAGTCGCCTTCCCCTCGACCGGAGGCGCCGTCAGTGCCACTTTCAGCGCATCGCCCAACTCGCCCGTAATGGCGTCCTTCTTCGCCCGCGGATGCACCCGCACCGCAAACGTCACTCCCTCAGCACTCTGCGTAATGGTGATCACGAACTCCCAATCCCTGTCATGGCGATAGCACCGCCCAGACTTCCACCAACTCTCAATCCTGTCATCCTGAGCAGCGCGAAGAACCTATGCAATCTGCCCGCGGCGGATCACAAGCTGTTTCCACCACGGAGTCACGGAGAAACCTAAGGCAACTTCGTGTTCTTTCCTGCCCTTTGTGGTTATGGCCTTTCTCTCTCCCCGAAGATCGCCGTTCCCACCCGCACACACGTCGACCCTTCTTCAATCGCCACCTCGAAGTCATGTGACATCCCCATGGAAAGCGTCTCCATCCTCACCCTCGCCAACCGCCGCATCGCAGTCGCGTCGCGCAGCTCGCGCAGCCGCCGAAAGAACGGCCGCGCGTCTTCCGGATTCTCCGTGAACGGGGGAATCGTCATCAGGCCGCGAATTTCCAGATGTTCGAGCCGCTCCGCTGCCTGCAAAAGCTGCGCGAACTCCGCCGACCCGGCCGCCAGCCCGCTCTTCGCTGTTTCCCCGCCGATGTTGACCTCGATCAGCAAAGCCAGCTTCTTTCCGAGTTTGTTCGCTGCCGCGTCGAGTTTCTCGGCCAGCCGCAGCGAGTCCACCGCGTCGACCGCATGAAAAATCTCGGCCGCCTTGCTTGCCTTGTTCGACTGCAAATGCCCGATGAGGTGCCACTCAGCGCCGACAAGTTCCGACACTCCAAGAGCCTTCTCAGCAAACTCCTGCACACGATTCTCGCCAAACACGCGCAACCCCGCCGCATGCGCCTCGCGAATCGCCTCGACCGGAAACGTCTTGCTCACGCCCATCAGCGTGATCGCGTCCGGATGCCGCCGCGCGCGCCGCGCTGCCGCCGCCAGCCGCTCCTGCACCCGGGCAATGTTTTCCGCGATCGCCATGCGCCAAAACGAAAACCACGAAGGACACAAAGTATCACGAAGCATTTCCTTCGTGTCCCTCCGTGCCCTTCGTGGTTAAGCCTTTGCCTGCTGCTCCGCCGAACCGCTCAGCGCGTTTACATGATTGCCGTCGGCGGCGCCGGGTCTTCCGGACGTCCCGCATTTGCGAGTGGCGTACGCACCATGCCTATGATCAGCACGGCCAGAGCTACCAGGGCCACCGCCAGCGGAGAAGTCCACTTGAACACTGTCACATCATGTCCCGACCCCACCAGGCCAGCAATCACCAGCCCGCACAGCGCTTCACCCGCGATCAGGCCGGAGGCAGTCAGCACTCCTGCGTTGTCCACCCGCGCCTTCTGCGCATCGTTGTAGCCGCGCCGGTCACGCAGTTTGTCAGTAAGCCACCTGATGACCCCGCCGAGAAAAATTGCAAACGTCGTTCCCAGTGGCAGGTACATACCAACGGCAAACAGCATTACGCTCTTCACTTCGATCAAGATCATGGCCAGCCCGAGCAGGATTCCCACCACGACCAACGGCCACGCCATGTCGCCGCCAACAATGCCCTTGGATAGCATCGCCATCAACCCGGCTTGCGGCGCGGGCAAGGCCGCACTCCCGAAGTGGTACGCCTTGTCCAGCACAAAGAGCGGAACAAACAACACGAGCGACGCAACCACGATTCCAAGTAGGTCCCCGATTTGCATTTTCGCGGGTGTACCGCCAAGGATGTGTCCCACCTTCAGGTCCTGCAGCATCTCGCCCGCAACCGCTGACGACACGCAAACGACCGCGGCCACACCCAACACGGCGGCCACACCGCCGCTGCCCGACACGCCCAGGGCCACCATCAGCAGCGCCGCAATCACCAGCGTGCACAGCGTCAATCCCGAAACCGGGTTGTTCGATGAACCGATCATTCCAACCAGGTTGCCGGACACCGCGGCGAAGAAGAATCCCACCACCACCATGACACCCGCGGCAACGAGTGACCCGGTGAGCACTTGTGAGCCGCTCAGGTTGCCGGCGCCGCCAATGAAGTAGTGGTAGAGGATGATCATGGCAACGAACACGACGCCGATACCGGCGAAGATCGCCTTGGCCGGCAGGTCTCTTTCGGTGCGGTTGGTTGCAGCGTGCACCGAGGCTGATTTTCTTAGATCAGAGACCGCGCGCCCCATGCCCGTCGCCAGCTGCTTCCGCATCTTGAACAGCGTGTACGAAGCTCCCACCAGCATGCCGCCCACGGCAATCGGCCGCACGATCGAGTAGTAGATCGCCCCCGAGAGGAGCGTCCAAGAGATCGTCTGCCCCGGCGGTAGCGACGCCTGAATATAAGGACCGATCGTGAAGGTGAGAAGCGGAACCAACAGGCCCCACGCCAGCACGCCTCCGGCAAAGTTCAGCGCCCCGAGCCGCGGCCCGATAATGTAACCCACACCGAGGTACGCAGGACTGATGTCCGGCAGCGTGAACAACGAAGTCCCACCGGTAATGGTCGTAGCTACGCTGGGATTGGTGCTGGTACGCAGCAAGAGCTTCTTGCCGAGTTCGCTGATCTTCACCGGGTAAGTGTTGTTGGGCGAGAACAGGTTCACCGCACCCAGCAGGTACATGAGTCCGCCGAAGCCCATGTTGGCAAACAGAATCTTCGCTGCCTTAGCGCCCTGCTGCCCCGCCTTGTGGATTTCCGACGCTGCCACCGACTCAGGGTAGGGCAGGTCCGGGTCCTCCACCATCACGCGCCGCAACAGGGTCACGAACAGGATGCCCAACGTGCCGCCAATCATCATCAGCGCAACCGACTTCCAATACTGCTCGTAGCCCAAACCGGGCCAGAGGCCAGCCATCACGAAAGCCGGAATCGTGAACAC
>Ga0075028_100000060_pt1 | contig 36597 bp, 28 predicted proteins | sample LitLauG_LLR_2014_FD_71390 | JGI IMG/M metagenome (GOLD analysis project Ga0075028, IMG submission 71390) | Freshwater sediment microbial communities from Pennsylvania, USA - Little Laurel Run_MetaG_LLR_2014 | ecosystem: Environmental > Aquatic > Freshwater > Creek > Sediment | place: USA... | reverse complement strand
CAAAGCCGGATACAAGCCGCTAGTGCTCGAGCGTCGCGCACAACCAGGCGGCGCGGCCATTACTGAAGAAATTCATCCCGGCTTTCGCTGTTCCACCCTGGCCCACTCGGCCGGACCGCTGCGGCCGGATATCGTCCGCGGTATGCAACTGGCCAAGCACGGCCTCAAGATGATCACGCCCGAAGTCGAGATGACGTCTCTCTCCCCCGACGGGCGCGCGCTCACTTTCTACAGCGGCATAGAACAAAGCGCGCAGGCAATCGCCAAGTTTTCTCAGAAGGATGCGACCCGGTATCCCCAGTTCCAGGCATCACTGGGCAAGATGGGGAGAGTAATTGGCAAGGCGCTCGCCCTGGCCCCGCCGAACATTGACGACCCGAGTTCAGGTGACCTCTGGGGAATGCTCAACACCGGCCGCGCCGTGCGCAACCTGGGCCGCAGAGACATGTACCGTCTCCTGCGCTGGGGGCCGATGGCAGTCGCCGATCTGGTGGCGGAATACTTCGAAACCGAGCTGCTGCGCGGAACCATTGCCGCCCGCGGAATTTTCGGGACATTTCTGGGGCCGTGGTCCGCGGGGAGCAGCCTGGTACTTCTGATCCGCGCCGCCGCGGACGAGCATCCCGCCGGTTCCTGCTGGTTCGCCTCCGGCGGAATGGGCGCCTTGACCCAGGCCATGGCCTCCGCCGCACAGCAGGCCGGAGCTGAAATTCGAAGCGGTGCGGAAGTGATTGAAGTTCGCGTCAAGGACGGCGTCGCCAGTGGGGTTGTCCTCTCCACCGGAGAGGAGATCAGCGCCAGGGCCGTTATTTCCAACGCAGACCCCAAACGCACCTTGCTGAAGCTGGTGGACCCGACGCACCTGTCGCCCGATTTCGTGATGAAGCTGCAGCACTATCGCATGCCCGGCACCGTGGCCAAGGTAAATCTGGCTCTCTCCGGGCTTCCCAGGTTCACTGCACTGGAAGGCGAAAATCACGGCCGGGCGCTGAGTGGCAGGATTCATATTGGCCCGGAAATTGACTATCTGGAGCGAGCCTTCGACGAATCCAAGTACGGCAATTTTTCCCGGCAGCCTTACCTCGAAGTTGCCATCCCATCGCTTACCGATCCCACGCTCGCGCCCGAGGGCAAGCATGTGATGTCGATCTACATGCAATACGCTCCTTATAAATTAAAAGGCAGTGACTGGGAGAAACAGCGCGTGCCGCTCGGTGACACCGTGGTCAAGACGCTGGCGCAATACGCACCCAACCTGCCGGAACTAATCCTGACCCATCAGATCATCACGCCGCAGGATCTGGAAGAAACGTACGGGCTCACCGGAGGACACATCTTTCATGGCGAGCTGGCGCTCGACCAGTTCTTCACCATGCGTCCGTTGCTGGACTGGGCGCGCTACCGCACCCCAATTCGAAATCTGTACCTGTGCGGATCAGGAACCCATCCCGGCGCCGGCCTGACCGGCGGCTCAGGCGCCAACGCGGCCCGCGAAATCCTGAAAGACCTGAAGAAATAAGTACACTCTTCAACTTGTCATCCTGAGCCCGCGCTCTTGCGGGCGAAGGACCCAGGCTCGCCTTCGCGCGCAATCGCGCTCTGCGCGATTGCAATAAAGCGCGAGGCGAGCATCCTTATTGGAATCAGTACACCAAGCGCAACCCCCGCGGGCGAGTCGCCCGCGACCACACAAAAGACATTAGCCCCTATCCCCATCCGTTGTGACTTTAGTGCCGCCTCTTCGGGAAAACGATTGTGCCGAAGCCCGGCATTAGGTTTTACTAAAGCCAAACCTTTGTTCATCAGCATCATCGAGTTCTCGGGAGCGTAAGCGTGGTAGAAGATCCAAAATGGGAGCTGGCCATTCTGGCCACCGTGCAGGGCTTCTATGAGAAGCTGCTGCAGGACTCCGTTGGTGGCGAGGTCCCGGTTCCCGCTGGGCTGGAGGCGATTTCGCTGCAGGAAGGCGATGGTGAGGTACACGCCACCCTGGACAAGATGCGCCGCTGGCTGCTCCTGCTCGATCAGGCCATCACCCCGGCCATGCTGCGCCGGGCGTTCACTGCTGACATTGATCCGGAAATCGCCGAGGCCGTACTCCGTTACTACACGCGAAAGAAAGATCCCAGCGACGTAAATCGCGACAAGACTGACCTGCTGGCTACCTTTCTTTACCGTCACCCGCGCGTCCCCGGACAATGGGAGCGCCGCGGTTACGGGCTGGACGGCTCGCTTCCGCTCTCGCCCTTCGAAATTGCCCTGATCGAAATACTCGCCGACAACGACGTGCCCTCGTTATCCGAGGAACACGTACAGCTGTTGCGGCGCTTCGACCCCTTGCAGCAGGAGGCGCTGGGCTACTCCGATCTGAACGCGCTGCTGGAGTCGGAAATCATCACCCGGGTTCGGGATCTGAAGCAGTCCCTGGAGTCATCTTTTTATCATCCCGGAGTGCTGGCGACGATTGCGCCCTACAACGCCGCCTTCGGCAAGAAGTTCGATGAGCTCTTTCACGCTGCCGCCTCCGGGATCAGAGAGTTTGCCTCCGCCTTGCAGGAACAGGGAGGCACGATCCTCGGCAACGTGGAAGGTGTTGACGTCACCGTCGAACACGTCGCCGCGCTGGAAGAGAGCGAGTTACTGAAGATTGATTACAGTACCGCGCTGGACAAGTTTCGGCGCGTCTCCAAGCTCAAGCAGGCCCTGGAGCGGCGCCCACCGATCCGCCGGATGTCGTATTTCACGAAGCTTCCCGGACCTGGCTCGGCCGCTCCAAACCCAAACTCAAAAGCCGGCCGCGCGCCCGGAGCCGCCCCGCCAGCACGCCGGCGCCGTCCGGTTCTCGATTTGCAGGCCATGCGTTCTGCGGTTACGCCGCAACAGATTTCGACCGAAGAGACCAAAATCCGCCAGGTCGAGGAATCCATCCGGATCTTCGTCCGCGTAGCCGACCCAAAATTCCGCCAGGTCGTTCCTATGCGGTTCTTCAATCTCACGCTTACCCCCGCCGAAGCGGACGCCTGCAGCGCTGAATACCTGGACGAAAAGTCTCCGCGCGGCAGTGTGGCTCGGGTGTTGTTGCGCATCGTAGCCGTGGTTGCACGCATGACCACCGAGCTCGAAGAACTCAAGCGAGCGGAAAACTCGCCGTCCCTGTGGAAACTGCACGCCGACTCGCTGGTCGCATTGTTGGAATCAGCTGCCGCCCTCACGCAAAATGCCAGAAACGTGACGGCCGAAGCCGCGGATCAAGCCGCGAATGCCGGTGAGCAAACCATCAAGGTATCGTTGCAACGGCTTCGCCAGCGCTACGATCTGATTTCCGATACCCTGGCCCACGCCGGAACCGAAACTCAGACGGTTTGAACTTGCGTTGCCTGTTATTTTTGTCGGCCTGTGCTGGTCCTTTGCTAGGCGCCCGTCCTGAATCAGTAAACCGCGTCAACCGAGTTCCGGCTTGCCATATTCCTGCTAACTGGTGCACCTTATAGGCTCGCCAATCGAAAAGGTTTGTGCATGGCCACCGCCGACGACAAGTTTTACCGCGCCAGAATTACTCAGCGCAAGGACTTTGCCTCCGACCTGTGGATGATCCGGGTCCAGGCAAGCGGCGAATTCAACTTTGCGCCCGGCCAGTACGCCACCTTAGGTCTGGAGCACGCGCCGGACAAGCGGTCGGAGCGACCTTACTCCATTGCGTCTTCTCCGTATGAGAGCGAAGTCGAATTTTTTTTTGAGCTGGTTCCCGAGGGCGAACTCACGCCGTACCTTTACAAGCTGCAAATCGGCGATGAGATGCTCATGCGCAAAGTTCCCAAAGGACGCTTCACCCTCGATACGAAAAGTGGACGCACCAACCACCTGCTGGTCTCGACCGTCACCGGCATCGCTCCCTTCGTCAGCTACGTCCGCACTCTTCACAAAGATTGGAAGGAAGGTAAGTTTGCCGGCGAGCAAAAATTGTTCCTGCTCAACGGCGCCAGCAGGTCGTGGGAGTTTGGATACATGGATGAATTGCAGCAATTCGCTGCCGAAGTGCCCTGGCTGAAGTACGTGCCCACGGTCAGCCGTCCCTGGGATGATCCGCAATGGACTGGCGAAGTGGGCCGGGTCGATGACTTGATCCGCAAATACTCCGACCTGTGGGGGCTCAATGGCACCAACTCGGTGGGCTACCTGTGCGGCCATCCCCAGATGATCGAGCACGGCAAAGGAATGCTGCAACGCATTGGCTTCGCCAGGGAAGTATTGAAAGAAGAAATCTACTGGGTCCCCGGAAAAGAACCCGCAACAAAGTAAAGCTGGGCGGAGCGGGCCTTAAGGCCTGCACGCTCGCAGGGACATTGGTAGGGCTTCAGCCCCTGAGGTACGGCCCTCCTTCCACAATGCCTCCTAACTCTCCGCAGGCGCAAAGAAAACCAGCACCACCAACTCTTCCTCGATGTCATAAAACCGGTGTTCCACCTTGGCCGCCACAAAAATCACGCTGCCCGCGCCGACTCTTCGCTCTTCCGAGTCCACCTGCATGCGAGCCCGCCCCCGCACCACGTAATACATCTCGTCTTCGCTATGCGGCTGTTGCGGATCGACGCCTCCGGCGGGCAACGTATACACGCCCGCGCTCATGGCTGGAACCCGCAAAAACTCCAGATACGACTTCCCTGCCCGCGCCCGGTCCTGCTCCAGTTGAGCAATTTCAAAAAACTCTTCTTTTTTCATTGCGGAAAGAATATACAGGGCAAACGAGATTGCCAATCTCCGGAGTGCTTGTGTGGGACCGGGGTTTTGGACCTCGTCGGGCTCAACAGTTTGTATAGCGATGAAAAGCTTTTAACCGCAAAGGTCGCAGAGAAAACCACCACCAGCCCCCGGTTCCTAAGATGGACCTTCCTCTGTCATAATCTTTCTCCCATGGATCTAAAACACCGCAGCCACGGCATCACCGACGGACGCGACCGGGCTCCGTCCCGCGCCATGTTCAAGGCCATAGGATTTACCGACAGCGATCTGGCCAAGCCCCTCATCGGCGTCGCCAACACCTGGATCGAAACCATGCCCTGCAACTTCCACCTGCGCCGCCTCGCGGCGAAGGTGAAGGAAGGCATCCGGGCCGCAGGTGGCACGCCTATGGAGTTCAACACCATCGCCATTAGCGATGGCGAAACCATGGGCACGGAAGGGATGCGGGCGTCGCTGGTGAGCCGCGAGTTGATCGCCGACTCCATCGAACTGGTTTGCCGCGGACAAATGTTTGACGCCGTGGTCTGCGTGGTGGGCTGTGACAAAACCATTCCCGCCGGCGCCATGGCGCTGGCGCGGCTGAATCTTCCCGGCCTCGTCCTCTATGGCGGGACCATTGCGGCTGGAAATTACCGCGGCAAAGACGTGACCATCCAGGATGTGTTTGAGGCCGTGGGTGCAAACGCCGCCGGAAAGATGAGCGATGCCGACCTGCACGAACTGGAAAATGTTGCCTGCCCGGCCGCGGGCGCCTGTGGCGGCCAGTACACCGCCAACACCATGTCCACGGTGATGGAGATGATCGGGCTTTCTCCCATGGGCTTCAACAGCGTTCCCGCCATGGACCCACAGAAAGATCAGATCGCGTATGACTGCGGCGAACTGGTCCTGAACCTTCTGCGCCAGGGCACAACCCCCCGAGACATCCTCACCCGCCCCGCGTTCGACAATGCCATCGCTGGCGTAGCTGCTACCGGAGGCTCGACCAACGCGGTTCTGCATCTACTCGCCATCGCGCGCGAGGCTGGTGTCCCCCTGCACATTGACGACTTCCAGAAAGTCAGCGAACACACTCCCCTGCTGGCCGATCTCAAGCCTTCAGGCCGCTTCGTGGCCGCCGACATGCATCGCGCCGGCGGTGTGCGTCTTCTGCTGAAGCGTCTGCTGCAGGCCGGTCATATTCACGAGAACACACTCACCGTCACCGGCAAGACTTTGTCTGCGGAAAGTGAGAGCGCGGTCGAAACTCCCGGCCAGGAAGTAATCGCGCCGCTGGATAAGCCGCTGAAGAAGAGCGGCGGGCTGGTGATTCTGCACGGCAACCTTGCGCCCGAGGGATGTGTGGCCAAAATCAGCGGGCATGAACGGCTGAGTCATCGCGGGCCGGCGCGGGTTTTCGAATCCGAGGAAGATGCCATGACGGCGGTCACCGCCAAGCGCATCAACGCCGGAGACGTGGTCGTGATCCGCAATGAAGGGCCAAAGGGCGGCCCGGGGATGCGCGAGATGTTGAGCGTCACCGCCGCAATCGTGGGCGAAGGCCTCGGCGGCTCGGTTGCTCTCTTGACCGACGGACGGTTCAGCGGAGCCACTCGTGGCCTGATGATGGGCCACGTTTCGCCCGAAGCGGCACTGGGCGGCCCCATTGCCGCGGTACATGAAGGCGACACCATTCACATCGATATCAATCAGCGCCTGCTGGAGGTCGAAGTCAGCGACACCGCCCTGCGCCAGCGTTTGGCGCAATGGAAAGCCCCGCAGCCGAGATATCCCACTGGCGTGTTTGCAAAATATGCGGCCCTGGTGTCCTCAGCGTCAGAAGGCGCAATCACCAAGCCCCGGTAGGGTAGGGGTTGTGTGGTCGCGGGCGACCCGCCCGCGCGCCTGATAGGTAAGTAGCGATTCGACTTGAAGAAGGCCCCAGCGAAAGATCGTCCGCAAATGGCTAGCGAGACATGAAGCGGAATCGCCGCCGCCAGCCCTTCGGTTCGGCGGTCCCGGTCGCGGGAAACTTGGGCGCCTGCAAGTCTGAAGTCGTATCGTCCGTTGGCGGCCGGTCGTCGGAGGAAAGTAAAGGAATGCTGGAGCGCAGCGCTTCAATCTCCTGGCGGAGGCGCTCAAGGTCCCTCTCCTTTTCCCGTAACAAGTCGTTGACGTCCTTCACAACTCACCTCCAGCTTGCGATCGGATACCGCCGCCGACAGGGGTTTCCGCAGGCACAGATTATAAGTCAAACCCGGAGTTGATGTGCCAGGTTGCATTGACTTGGCCTTCACGACCTGCCTAACATGGCGCGTCGGCATGATCGGTAAGATTATGAAAAGGTGAGCCATGTCGGGCTCTGGGAGACCCGGCAAAGCTCGGTCAGGCTATGAGCAATCGTGATCGCAAAATAATTCGGGTCATCGATTCCCACACCGGCGGGGAGCCAACGCGACTGGTAATCAGCGGTGGTCCGGATCTTGGCAGCGGTCCGTTGAACGTTCGGCTGCAGCGATTGCGCACCGAGCACGACGACTTCCGCTCGGCCGTCGTGAACGAACCGCGAGGTTCCGACGTAATGGTCGGAGCCCTCTTATGTCAACCTCTAGACCCGTCCTGCGCCGCGGGCGTAATTTTCTTCAACAATGTCGGATACCTCGGAATGTGCGGCCACGGCACGATTGGACTGGTCGCAACGCTCTCCTACATGAACCGCATTCAGCCCGGCGAACTTCGCATCGAGACCCCCGTGGGCACAGTCAGTGCGATCCTTCACGAACACGGAGAAGTCACGGTGAATAATGTTCCCAGCTATCGCAGCGCCGCCAGGGTGTCGGTGGAAGTACCGGACTTCGGAGAAGTATGTGGCGATGTCGCCTGGGGCGGAAACTGGTTCTTCCTGGTAGAAAATCACGATCACGACTTGACGCTCGACAACGTGGAATTCCTGACCAACTACACGTGGGCGATCCGCCAGGCGTTGCATGACCACGGAATTACCGGTGCAAGCGGGCAGGAAATCGACCATATCGAATTGTTCGGTCCGTCTCAGCTACCGGAAGTGAACAGCAGAAATTTCGTTCTGTGTCCGGGGAAGGCCTATGACCGATCTCCATGCGGGACCGGAACCAGCGCGAAGCTGGCGTGTCTTTACGCCGATGGTAAGCTGCGCGAAGATCAAGTGTGGAAACAGGAAAGCATCGTCGGCAGCGTATTCGAAGGCAGCATCAAAATACGCGATGGACAGGTCCACCCGAGCATTAAAGGCTCCGCGTTCGTCAACGCCGAGGCTGATTTGATCCTCGACGCGCACGATCCATTCTGCATGGGGATTCAGGGATAACTGCGGGAATGAACACACTAACCTACGATGTGGTTGTAGTCGGGGCCGGCATCGTGGGGGCGGCTTGCGCGCACGAATGCGCCCGGCAAGGGATGCGAGTCGGAATCGTCGACCGGGATGTGATTGGAGGCGGCGCTACCGCCGCCGGCATGGGACATATCGTGGTAATGGACGATTCCGAGGCCCAGTTTGCTCTGACCCGTTACTCCCAGCAGCTTTGGCAACAATTGCGGCCGGAGCTCACGCCGGATGTCGAATACGAACCGTGCGGAACAATCTGGGTTGCTGCCGACGAGGAAGAGATGGCGGAGGTGAGACGGAAGCACACCTACTATGGAAATTTCGGAGTTCCCACCGAAGTACTCGACCCGAGAGCGTTGGAATCTCTGGAACCGAATCTGCGGAAAGGCATGGCCGGCGGCCTGCTCGTCCCCGAGGACGCTGTGCTTTATCCTCCATGTGCCGCACGGCTGCTGGTCGAGCGTGCCTGCGCAGCCGGAACTAAAGTCCATCTTGGCTGTTCAGTTTCAGAGATGGGAAAAGGGCGGGTTCGCCTGACCGACGGAAACGAGTTTTCTGCAGCTCGCATCGTCAATGCGACCGGAGCGTGGGCGCCTGCGCTCACGCCCGGTCTGGCCATCAGGAAACGAAAAGGCCATCTGGCAATTACCGACCGCTATCCTGGATTTCTGCGCCACCAGTTAGTGGAACTGGGATACCTGAAGAGCGCGCATTCGACCTCTTCCGATTCCGTGGCTTTTAATGTGCAACCGCGCCAGACCGGACAAGTTCTTGTCGGATCATCGCGCCAGTACGGAGCGGAAGATAAAGCAGAAGATAAAGAAGTCGATACCGGCATTCTGGTCCGCATGCTGCGGCGCGCCCAGGAGTACATGCCGCACTTGGCGCAGATGTCCACGATCAGAGTCTGGACTGGATTTCGCGCTGCGACGCCGGACAAGCTGCCGCTGATCGGGCCTTCGCCGGGAGATCCAACATTGTTTCTGGCGACCGGTCACGAAGGATTAGGAATTACCACGTCTCTCGCCACCGCGCGCCTCCTGGTCGACCAGATTGCCGACAAAACGCCGGCGATTCCGATCGAGCCATATTTGCCGTCTCGCGTCTCCATGGAACACGCTTATGCCTGATCCAGTCACGCTGACCGTGAACGGGACGCCTATTACCGCGCCTCCCGGCGCAACGGTTGCAGTTGCAATTGCGCTGGCTGGAGCGGCTTGCCGCAGATCCGTCACCGGAGAACCGCGTGGACCGCTATGCGGCATGGGCATTTGCTTCGAGTGCCGCGCGGTCGTGAACGGCCAGCCGCATTGCCGCAGCTGTCAAATCCTGTGCCAGCCCGGCATGGACATCAGAACTGGTGAGTAGAGCGATGAAGAATCAGTTCGACGTGCTCGTGATCGGCGGCGGCCCTGCGGGTCTCGCGGCGGCCACGTGCGCCGCGGAATGCGGACAGCACGTCGGCCTCGTCGATGATAACCCAAGCCTCGGAGGCCAGATCTGGCGCGGCGATTCCGCCGCTACGAACTCCGGCGGCACGGCATCGGAGGCGGCGAATTGGTTTAACCGCCTGCGTGTTGCGGGAACAGAAGTTTTTTGCGGCGCCCGCATCTTCCATCAACTCGGGCATCAGTCAGGGCCGGGCACCCTGCTCGCGGAAGGGGCAGAGAATCTTTTGGAGTTGAGCTACGGGAAATTGATTCTGGCAACCGGCGCCAGGGAACGGTTCCTTTCCTTCCCCGGTTGGACCCTGCCCAATGTGATGGGCGCGGGCGGTCTGCAAGCTCTGGTTAAGTCGGGCCTGCCGGTGGCTGGCAAGCGAGTGGTTGTCGCCGGCAGCGGCCCTTTGCTTCTGGCGGTGGCCGCGTATTTGCGCCAACATGGCGCCGAGATTCCCGCGATTTGTGAGCAGGCTTCGTGGAGCTCTCTCCTTCGCTTCAGCATTGCCTTGCCGCGCCAGCCGAAGAAACTACGCGAGGGATTCTCCCTTCGCAGGCAGCTCTCGGGAATTCCATTCATACCGAATTGCTGGCCCGTCGCCGCCCGGGGCGAAGATGCCATCCAGGAGGTGGTCATCTCGCATGGAGGAAATATCAGGACCATCGCTTGCGATTTCCTGGCCTGCGGATTCCATTTGGTTCCCAACAGCGAGCTCGCGGTCCTGTTGGGGTGCCAGGTGGAAGATGACTTTGTGCAGGTTGACAGTTTTCAGCAAACCTCGGTGCCAGGCGTCTTCTGTGCCGGCGAACCCACCGGCATCGGAGGTCTGGAACTATCACTTGTCGAAGGTCAGATCGCCGGCCTCGCGGCAAGCGGACACAGCGCGGCCGCGAAACAACTTTTCGCACAGCGCCAGAGTCTTCGTAAGTTCGCCCAGGCGCTCGACCGAACTTTCGCTCCACGCGCTGAACTGCGAGGTTTGCCTCTTCCCGAGACTATAGTTTGCCGGTGCGAGGACATTCCGTACTCGCGCATCGCGCGGCACGGTTCCTGGCGTTCAGCGAAACTGCAGACTCGCTGCGGGATGGGGCCGTGCCAGGGTCGCATCTGCGGACCCGCCGCCGGTTTCTTGTTTGGCTGGTCGCCGGATTCGGTGCGTCCGCCCATCTTTCCCACTCGTCTTGAAATTCTCAGTACCATAACCTTCGAGCCAGAAACCGAGCCCAGCGAAATCACAGGAGGACAGGGATGAACTGGAAGGGCGTAATGCCCGCGATTACCACTTGCTTTGATGAGGCCAGGAAAATCGATCATGGCTTTATGTCTGGACATTGCCGATGGCTGCTGCACAATGGCTGCACGGGGTTGGTGGCGCTGGGGTCGTTGGGTGAAGGCGCGACTCTCTCGTTCGATGAGAGAGTGCAGATCGTGCGGACTTGCGTCAATGCCGTCCAGGGCCGAGCGCCGGTCGTGGCTGCCATCTCCGCGCTCTCCACCGCCGAAGCGGTGGCCCAGGCAAAAGCGGCCGCGGACGCCGGATGTGACGCATTCATGGTTTTACCGCCCTATGTCTATCAAGGCGACTGGCGGGAAATGAAGGCGCACATTTCCGCGGTGTTCGCCGCTACCCCGCTTTCCTGCATGCTCTACAACAACCCGGTGGCATACGGAACAGATTTCGTTCCTGAGCAGATACAGGAGCTGGCGGCGGAGCATGAAAACCTGGCGGCAGTCAAAGAGTCCAGCATGGATGTGCGGCGGGTCACTGCAATTCGCGCTTTGCTCGGCAGTCGTCTGGAAATATTCGTTGGCGTGGATGACGCGATCGTGGAGGGCATATCCGCCGGGGCCAGCGGTTGGATTGCGGGATTGGCCAATGCTTTTCCTCGCGAATCGGTGGATCTTTTTAATTCCGCCATTACTGGAGAGCATGAGAGAGCCTTCGAGTTGTACCGCTGGTTCCTGCCTCTGTTACGCATGGACACGGTGCCCAAGTTTGTCCAGCTCATAAAGCTGGCGCAAGCCGAAGTTGGCATGGGCAACGCGCGCGTGCGTCCGCCCCGGCTGGAGTTAACCGGCCAGGAATTGGAGAACGCGAAAAAGCAGATCCAGCATGCGTTGCAAAACCGACCGCAAATGGTCAGCACACCACTGCCCAGTATCAAATAGCCAGGAGCGAAAAAATTGGATATATCGGGACAGTCCATCTCAGGAAAATCGATCATCGGATTCCGCAAGGGAACAGGCACGAGGAGTTTTCGCGCCGTCAATCCCCGCACTGGAGAGCATCTTCCCCCAGACTTCTTTTCCGCAGAGCCCGACGAAATCGACAGGGCCTGCAGTTTAGCCCACGACGCTTTCGCAATCTATAGCCGGACCTCGGGCCGCGAAAGGGGCCGTCTGCTGCGTACCATCGCTGCCAGGATCGAAGGTGCCGGGCAGGCGATTGCGGAACGAGCCGAGCTGGAAACCGCTCTGCCGAAAAAGCGGCTGCAAGGCGAGACTATGCGCACCTGCGACCAGCTCCGCCTGTTCGCTGAAGTGGTGGAAGAAGGTTCCTGGGTCATGGCGCGCATTGACCGGGCTGATCCCGGTCGCAAGCCCGCGCCCAAACCCGGTCTGCGCTCCATGCTGCATCCCCTGGGGCCCGTGGTTGTCTTTGGGGCGAGTAACTTTCCGCTCGCGTTCTCGGTGGCAGGTGGGGACACCGCATCCGCTCTGGCCGCCGGAAATCCTGTCATAGTCAAAGGCCATCCGGCGCACCCGGGCACCAGTGAAATTGTGGGTCAGTTGTTGCAGGAAAGCGTTCAGGAATGCGGCTTGCCGGAAGGCGTTTTCTCGCTGCTGCTCGATTCCGGCACCACGGTCGGTGTCGCCCTGGTGAAACATCCGCTGGTGAAAGCCGTGGGTTTCACCGGATCCCTCAAAGCCGGACGAGCGCTCATGGATATCGCGGCCGCCCGCCATGAACCCATCCCGGTTTTTGCCGAGATGAGCAGCACGAATCCGCTTTTCATTTTGCCGGGCGCGCTGCGGGAACGATGCGACAACATCGCCGCCGGACTGTTCGCCTCTCTCTCCCAGGGAGCGGGCCAATTCTGCACCAAACCCGGAATCGTATTGCTGGCCGACGGTTTCGAGGCCGAAACTTTCATCGGCAAAGTGCAGAAGCTGGTCCAGGACTCGCACCAGTTTCACATGCTCACCCCCGGCATACGGTCTGCCTATCAATCGGCCACTGCACGCCGTAAGCAGGAACAGGGGGTGAGGCTCCTGGCAGAACTCTCCGCCAGCGGTGACGAACTCGGGGTGAGTGCCTCGCTTTTCGAAACTGATGTCCAGTCGTTTTTGCGAAACGCGGACCTGGCTGCGGAGGTCTTCGGCCCAACGACCCTGGTGGTTCGCCACTCCAGTCGCGGGCAAATGTTGGAGATCGCTCGCCATCTGGAGGGACATTTGACCGCGACCATTCATGGAACCGAAGACGATCTCCGCGAGTTTGACGATTTGTTGGCGATTCTGAAAAACAAGGTCGGCAGGATTGTATTTAACGGCTTTCCTACCGGGGTTGAGCTTTCCCACGCTACCGTACACGGCGGCCCCTATCCCGCAACCTCCGATGGCCGCTCAACCTCGGTGGGTAGCCAGGCGATTTTCAGGTTCAGCCGTCCCGTCTGCTATCAGGGATTCCCCGATGCATCGTTGCCGGAGGAACTGAAAGACAGCAATCCTTTGGAAATATGGCGGATGCAGGACGGAGAAATGAGCAAAGGTCCATTTTCCGGCGATCGTCCATAGCACATCGGTCTGCGGGCCGGTTCTGTTCGTCGGGTCTTCTCTCAGGAAACAGCCGAAGCGAGCACAGGGCCGCCGTATTTTTCTTTTTTTCTGAGATTTTGCTTGACACAAGCCATCGACTCGTTTTCACTCTTCTGGCGGACTCGTTTCGAAGCCAGAGAGAGCAGACCATTCCACGGGTGTAAGCGGCCGACCACAAGTTCTCTGCCCGGCTCCGAGGCGAATGCTCATGTGGGGACGGGTTTCCGACCCGTCCGGGCCGAGGAAGCTCGGCACTTCTTTAGTGTTACGCGGGACCCCCGCCTGCGAATTGGCTTCAACAGCAAATTTCCAACAGCCAGTGGGAAGGAGAACCTACCATGTCCATCGAAACCGTCAGACAGTTTTTCGACCAGGCCGAAACCACGCCGGCCCTGAAGAAACAGCTCAAAGCCATCCCCAGGGGCGCTGGGAAATGGACAGTCTCTGAGTTTGTGAAGATCGCGGCCAACGCCGGGTTCGAGTTCACGCTTCAGGACTACGAGGATGCCATGAACCAGGTGCTGGCCCAGAAGCATGCGGCGGGCGCTCTGAACGACACCGAGTTGGCGCTCGTTACCGGCGGCCTTATGTGCGTCTCCAGCGATGGGACGAAATGTACGTGCTGCCACGCTCAGACCATTACACAGCGATTCGGCACTTAACCACGAGGATTCAGACCGCATCGTCAACTTAGCAAATAAAAACGACAAAGGAGAACAACGATGTCCATCGAAACCGTTAAGCAGTTCCTGCAAAAAGCCGAAACCACCCCAGACCTGCAGAAGAAGATCCAGGCCATCCCGAAGGGTGCCGGAACAAGAACCGTAGCAGAATTTGTGAAGGTCGCAGAGGTGGCCGGCTACAAGTTCACGTCCCAGGACTATGACGATGCGGTCACCGATGTCCTGGCCCAGAAGCACGCCGCAGGCGCGCTTAACGATGTCGAGTTGGCGCTGGTTACCGGCGGCCTCATGTGCACCTCCAGCGACGGGACCGGCTGCACCTGCTGTCCCCATCCCAAGCCGCCAGATGGAACTACACATGGCGTAATTGGGGCAGTTGGTGTCACTACAAAGTTGGCGTGACGCTTAGCAACCACGAATCAGCAACCACGGATGCAATCGCTCGTGCCCTTGGCCGCCGGTGGCTGACCTGCGGAGTAGAGGTTGCAACAGGTCAACCGCCGTCGGCTGGCCGAGCGAGATTCTCGTGAAGTGTTTTCATGAAGTACTCGGACCCCGAGCTCCGCAGTCTGGTTGGCCGTGCCACGCCGCTCCACCAACGCCGGCACGGTGGCATTGAATTTTGTGCCGACGAATCTCAAGCTGTCGTCCGCCTCCAGCAGTGGCAGCATGCGCTCTCCGTCGAGGGCGACGTTGATATCCTCGCCCGCCGGCTTGCCTTCGACGGACTCGATCCGGAGACCTGCCTGCCTCTGCTGGGTACCGCACGGCTGGCCGATAACGAAGCACTTCCCGTCTGGGCCGACCGGCTCAACGACTTGCTTCACGGCTGCGACTCGCGTGACAACTCCATTCAGGACGACTGGGTCCTGCCGCTGACGGATTGGGCAGAGAACTGCCTGCCCTTCTGGGAGGTCTGGGTGCCCTTCGTCACCGGTGCCACGGACGAACTCCGCAGTGGTGCTGGTAAGTCGCTCGACAACCTGGTCGAGGACGCTCTGCGCAGCTTCCAGGCGCAGCTCCTGAGCATGCTGTCTTATGTAGCCGGGCTGCCTCTAGGACTGGAGTTTCGCCGTTTTTTGGCCAAACACGATCCGCTGTCGGTTTTCAAATCGCCGGCCGCGGATAGCTCGCCGCCACCGCGTGATCTCTACCGCGATTTCATTACTCACATGCGCGGCGGCGGCCTGCGGGCCTTTCTTAAGGAGTATGCCGTGCTGGCCCGTCTGACGTCTGAAGTGGCTGGTCACTGGACCGACCAGGTCGCCGAGTTCTGCCATCGCATTGACGAAGATCGGCCGGAGCTGGTGAAGGTGTTCCTTCAGGGCATCGACCTTGGCCCGGTGGTTCAGGTCAGGCTCGGCATGTCCGACCCCCATAATGGCCGCCGCGACGTCATTATCCCCACCTTTGCTTCAGGTTTGAAGTTAGTCTACAAACCCAAGGATCTGGGCATCGACGAGGCATTCTGGACTTTCATCGATTGGCTTAACTCGCACGCTGAATCCAAAGACGCTTTGCCTTTGCGCACGCTGACGCTCCTCAATCGCACGACCCATGGTTGGGTTGAGTTTGTTGAACACCGGGCCTGCCAGAACCCGGAAGAAGTCGAGCGCTACTACCGCCGCATCGGAATGCTCCTGTGTCTGGCCTATGTGCTGGGAGGGAGCGACTTCCATCGAGAGAACATGATGGCCGATGGCGAGCAGCCGGTGTTATTGGACCTCGAGACCATGCTGCAACCGTTGCCTCGTTCGTGGGACGGCCTGCGCACCGGTTCCGCCGACCAGCGAGCCCTGGAAATTATGCACGACTCGGTCTGGCGCACTGGCCTGTTGCCCTTCTGGATCGTCGGCAACCCGGGTAAGAGCTACGACGTCAGCGGCATCGGCGCCGAGGAGGCTTCGGAGACCGGCTATCTCGATGTTCACTGGGAAAACATCAACACTGACCATATGCAACTGGTTTACCGCAGCTCGAAGACCGACCAGAAGGAGAACCGTCCGTTGCTCGGCGGACACGTCGTCTCGGCCGAAGACCACATCGCGGAGATGACCAGCGGCTTTACTGACATGTATCGCCTGCTGCTCGCCCGCCGCGAGGAACTGCTTGCTGAAGACGGCCCATTGAGCTGGTTCCGCGGGCTGAAACTGCGCTGCCTCCTGCGCATGACCAAGGCTTACGCGCAAATCTTCAATCGCCGGCTGCATCCAGAATTTCTGCGCGACGGGGCCGATAGCAGCATCGAGTTGGAACGGCTGGCCCGCGACTTCGTGGTGGTTCATCCCGATCCCGATAGTCCGCCGCCGTGGGGAATCTACCGGGCAGAGGTGGAAGCTCTCGAACGGCTCGACATTCCCTTTTTCAGTTTCTTCAGCGACTCGGAAGCCCTGCTCGCCGATGGCCGTGTGGTCGCACCTGGTTATTTTTCGGAGACCGGCCTGAATCGGGTGGCGTCCTGCTTGGGCAAACTGGGGGAGGAAGACCTGCGGGCCCAGACCGACTTCCTTCATGCCTCCCTGCATGCCCGCTATACGCAGCGCCCATCCGGGATGCTTCACGCGCCAGCTGATGACGTCGCAGAATCCAGCCTTCCGCCGATGACCCGGGCGGAACTCATTGCGGCAGCCGTGGCCATTGCCAATCAGATTCGAGCCCGTGCGATCCGCGGCGCAGACGGTGGGATAACCTGGATTTCGCTGGCTTTCGATCCCTCGGTGGATCGGATGAATTTCCTGCCCATGGCCGACGACCTGTACGACGGCCGCATCGGCGTAAGTTTCTTTCTGGCCGCGCTGGAAAAGCTCACTGGGGGAGCCGGCTTCCGGGATCTGGCTTTGGCGGCCTTGCTGCAGCTGCGCAAAGCACTGCGCCAGCCGATTCCACCGCTCACCGGCCGGACCACCCTGGGTGGCGCAGCCGGACTGGGGAGCCAGATCTACGCGTTGGTCCGGATTGCAAGTTGGCTGGACGACGAAGAATTGCTGCACCTGGCCTCCCGCGCAGCAGCCTGGTTCATCCCCGAACGCATTGCCCGCGACGAGGCCCTGGACGTCTTCGGCGGCGCCGCTGGCGGCATTCTCGGTTTATTGGCGTTGTCGACTGCAGGCAGCAACGGCAACGCCCTGAAACCAGCCGTCGCGTGCGGCGATCATCTGCTGAAAAAACGTGTCCCTACGGACACTGGCCATCGCGCCTGGCCCGCGACCTGGGTACCGCGCCCGTTGACCGGATTCGGCCACGGAGCCGCCGGCATCGCCTATGCCCTGCTGCGCCTGAGCGAGGCGAGCGGCGAGGCGCGATTCCGGGAAGCAGCCGAGGAAGGCATCGCGTACGAAGCGGCGGTCTACTCCGCCGGCGCTAGAAATTGGCCGGACTTCCGTTATGGGGAGGGCCAGAACGCTAATCGGTACATGGTGGCCTGGTGCAACGGGGCCGCAGGGATTGGTCTCGGGCGGTTGGGCGGCCTTCCTCTGCTCGACACGCCCGCCATCCGCCAGGACATCGCCAACGCTGTTCAGACCACGCGAGCCACTCCGCTGAGCGACGAGGACCACGTCTGCTGTGGCAACCTGGGCAGGCTGGACTTGCTGGTCGAAGCCAGCCGGCACCTGGGATCCTCGGAAGCGCTCGACCAGGCCCGGCGCAGCGCCAGCTTGCTCGTCCGCCGAGCCGCACGGAGTGGCGGTTATGGGCTGTACGCCCAGGTGCCCGGCGTGGCCGATAGTCTTTCGTTGTTCCAGGGCACCGCCGGCATCGGGTACGAGTTGTTGCGCCTGGCCGGGCCCGAGCAAATGCCCTGCATGCTGCTTTGGGAATGAGGTTGAAAAAACTTGAGGTACGAACCGTGGGCACGATAACGTCGCCGTCTTCACCGCAGTCTTCCCAAACGCTTTTGCAACTGTTCTCGCAACAACGATATGCATTGTTGCGCTCCCTCCTAAAACCGCCGGAAGCGGGGCAGCTGTACATGCACGCCCTGGACCTGATGAATCGGGGCGAGATGCGCAGCGACACCCAGGTTCCCAACACTCCCGCGCTCTATGCCGAACCTCGCATGGAATCGCTCCTCCTGACGCTGCTGCCGCAGATCGAAGAGGCCAGCGCTCTCAGTTTGTATCCGACCTATTCCTATATGCGGGTATACAAACGGGGTGATGTCCTCGTGCGGCACCGTGACCGGCCTGCGTGCGAGATCAGCGTCAGTCTGAATCTCGGCTGCGAAGCAGATACCCCGTGGCCGCTTTGGATCGAAGGTCCGGCAGGAGTCTCCGCCGTTCACCTGGAGCCGGGAGACGCCGTGCTTTATCGTGGAACTGAATGTTTTCACTGGCGCGATGTTTTTGCCGGAGAGCATGCGGTGCAGTGTTTTCTTCATTACGTGGACCAGAATGGCGTCAACGCCGAATGGAAATTCGATAAACGCAGAGGCTTGCGCCTTCCTGAAGATTTTCCTGCGTCTTCACTGACCGCCTGAAACCGCGAGAAAATACTTTACGAATGGCTCTTCGAAGTTTTCAAAGACAAAGACCAAAGATTAACGATGAAGACAAGAAGGATGCGTTGCCGGTGATATCAGTTTCCAAAGAGAGCAGTTCTGCCGAGCACATCCAGGTGGCTGACGGTTTTGTGCCGTTAGCCGTGTGCGATGAAATCGTGGGTGCCGTCGATCCCGCGGCGCTTCAAGACGCGACCATCGGTGGCCAGGTAGACAAAAACGTTCGCAATGTCCTGATCCACGATGCCTCTCCCGTGAGCTTGCAATTGAACAACACGTTGCAGAGAATCGTTGATGAGTTGATCGAGCCGTATTATGGCGTGCAAATCGATTACTGGGAATCTCCCGCACTCCTGATCTATCCGCCGGGCGGTTTCTTTCTCCCCCATAACGACGACGAGGACGTGGTGTACGACGAGGAGCGTGACACCTTTTCGTGGCGCAGAAGTATGGACAGGGATATTTCCGTGGTTTGGTATCTGAATCAGGATTTCGCGGGTGGCGAGCTTTATTTTTCCAAGTTCGACCGCTGGATCCGGCCTGCAACCGGAATGGTGGTTACGTTTCCCAGCTGGCACGACTACGCGCACACCGCCAAACCCGTGACCCGCGGCATGCGCTACGTGGTGGCCACCTGGATGGCTGCGGTCGGAACCGACAGGGTGCGGCCCACTCCGCCGCCGCGGTTGCTGAACCGGGCCTGGCAGCAATGATATTCGGGTGAGGTATTCACCACCCACAATCCCCAGCGACCGTTACTACGTGACGGACGTGACGTATACCGTCTTGAACGTGTACTGGAGATATACCACCGGTTTGCTCGCGGCCTTGCCGCTGCCTCCAACCACATCGCTCAATTGGCTCGGCGTCAGTTCCCCAGCAGGCATCTGCGGCTGGATCATGCAAGCGATTATGTCCTTGTCTTGCACCACCCGTAGCTCAAGTCCCGCGGGCGTTTCGATTCCATACTCATGCATCAACGGCGCCGGATCGTTCAGCAGCCGTTGCTTGAGGCTCTCATCTGCCCAGGCGCGGGTCACCAGTTGCGCCCACTTCTGCTGATTTTGTGGATCGGCGAGATAATGCTCATCGGTTGACGGTGTGACGTTTTCGTTCGCCATAGCGTATCCTTCCTCCCAGTTCAATTTCGCAAAACCGCTCCGGATCCCGAAGTTGTGCGGACAGTCCCCGGAGTCCGAAAGCTCATGCGCCGCGCCCCATCGCCCGACGGCGGAACCAGAACCTCGGCACTATACTCCCATCCGCTTGTCCTGTAAACGCCGCGTCCACCGGGCAATCCGCCTTCAATCGGACTTGTACTCCCCACGCAGCTTGCGCAGCATCTGGTCAAAGCGGACTGCTGCCAGGGAGATGTCGTCCAGCGAAGAGTCAGCCAGTTCGTCGCCATCGTCCTGGCTGGGATTACCATAGCCCAAACGGCTAACGGTCACCCGCAGACGATCGGAAAGAAACATTGCGATCGAACGGTAAAAGCGTGCAGCAAACGCAGTGTCCCGGGTGAGCTGTGATGACAGCAGTTGCCGGGGAATGGCCAGCAGCCAGGCATTGGTAAGCGCGACGACTGAGGCCGAGGGTGGCCGCGAGTCCACGAATGACATCTCGCCAACGATTTCACCCGCATAGAGTCTGGCAATCTGTTTGTTCTCCAGAGACCGGGCGAGCACCGACAACTCTCCCTCGAGCAGAATGTAGAACCACTGAATCGGCTCGCTCTCGCGGATCAGTTCAGTGCCGGCTTCCACGTATTGCCGGTTGCCGTGCTTCGCCATCCACGCGACATCGGTATCGTCCAGCACTCCTAACAACTGCAGCACTTTTCTCATGATTGCTTCCCTTCCTAACCGAAGCGGTCACGGAATTCGTTGGACCGTCCTGCTCTCAGGTCATCTGGCGGCTTACCAGGTCCCGGAACAGGCCTTTCTGGTTGTGCAATTCCTCATAGGTCCCGGCCTGGACCACCGTCCCCTTGTCCACGACAAATACCCGGTCGGCGTGGGCGATAGTGCTCAGCCTGTGCGCGATCACGATCCGGGTGGCGCGCAGCCGCTCAAGATTGCGGCCCACAACCGCCTGCGTCTGGTTGTCCAAAGAGCTGGTGGCTTCATCCATCAGAAGGATTCGGGGCTTGCCCACGATGGCCCGGGCAATCATCAAACGTTGCCGCTGGCCTCCCGAAATGCTTCCCCCGCCCTCGCCGATGATGGTGTGCATTCCCATCGGCATGCGCTTGATGTCCTCATCGATACCCGCCAGGGTCGCCGCTTCCCAGGCGTCGTCGATGGTCAGCGGGGAAGAACCGACAATATTGGTGAAGATGTCTCCGCTGATCAGGCGGCTGGTTTGCAGCACCACCCCCATCTGGCGGCGAACCCCTTGCACATCCAGCCCTGCCAGGTCCTGCCGGTCAAAGTAGACCGTCCCCGACTCCGGAGTCTCGAACCCCAGCAACAGACGAAACAATGTGGACTTTCCACTGCCCGACACACCTACGAAGGCGACGAATTGGCCGGGCACAATCTCGACCGACAGATCGCGAATCACCAGCGGAGTATCAGGCCGGTAGCGGAAGGTGACATGGCTCAACTCGATCGCGCCGGCGAGCTTACCTGGACTCGCTCTGCCTGCGGCTGTCTCCGGCAAGGTTTGAAAAATGGGCTTCGCGCGTTCGTATAAAGGCACCACGCCGAGTACCGACATGAGCGACGAGCTGACCAGCAACGCCGCCCCCAGGAATTGTGAGAAAGCGGCGATAAAGGCGACGAAATCGCCCGTTGACATGGGGTGAGAGAGCGAACCCTCCTGGATTACCGCGACACAATAGAAGATGGCGGCCAGGCTGATTACCGGAAAAACCGAGTTAAAAACGGTAAGCCCGTTGGACACCTGCCGGGCGCGCGTCGAGATTTGTTTCTTCGCTGAAAATTCTCGTGCCCAGCTGGCGAACGCCCGGTGTTCCGCGCCCGCCACCCGCAATTTCGCGATGCCCGTCACCAGCTCAAGAAGCAATCCCGAAATGCGCCCGCTCAACCGGAAAAATTCCCTCTGATAGCGAACCTGCAGGTACACGCAAGCCGCGGAAACCACGCAGGCAAAGAAAACCAGAGCCGTGGCCAACAGCGCCAGTTCCCCGCTGTAGTAAAAGAGCAGACCCCAACTGAAGACGGAAAAGATGCCGGAGAGAATGGCCGAGAGCAGGGAGCCAGTCAAAATCCTGCTCATCTCCGCGATGGCCAGGCTGCGAGAGGCCAGGTCACCGGAGGTGTAGCTGCGAAAAAACGGCACCGGCAGGCTGAGCAGGCGGTCCCACACCGCGGCTTGCAGTCCCTTGTCGATTTTGGCTTGCAGACGCAACACGGCAAAGCTGCGGGTCAGCGTGAACATGGATCCGGCAATCGCAATGATCAGCAGGATCAGCGCCATCTGCATCAACTGGCTGCGTTCTGCTCCCGGAATCAGCCGATCAAAGATCAGGCCGGTGGCATAGGGTGTGACGATTCCCATCAGGCCGGCAGCCGTGCCCATCAGGACAATTGTCACCACCTCGCTTTTCCATTCGCCGATCCCCAACTTCAGCACGTCCGCCAGACCCAGATCGTTTGCCGCGAACGGGCGGTAGAACATGTATGCAAACGTGCTAAGCGTGAAGTTCGTCTGCTCGGTGACGGGCAGCGTGGTCAGGTCGACCGAATCGTACACGTCATAAGCCGTCGCCGAGCGTGGCAACAATGCCACTGGTCGACGGTCGGTGTCGCGAAAGGCCAGCAACGGACCCACATCCTGTTTCCACCACTTGCCTCGGAGCTGCACCTGGCGAACGCGCACGTTCGAAGCCCGGGCGATCGCGGCAACTGGATCGGCAACGTTCATACCCAGCAGCATGTCAGGGTGGGGCTTCAACTTGATTCCCATCTTGTTACCGACGGCCTGGGCGGCGAGAAAGAGCGGATCCGGGATCGTCTCTTCGCCCTCTTCCAGCGAAGACACCCCGCGCAACGGAGTTGCCAGCCTGAGAAACACGCCGTGCAGCAGAGTCTTATCGGCGGCGTTCTTGGTGTGTTGACGTTTCCGTTCTGCTTCGCGTTCCGCTTGCTGCTTTTGGACCAGAAGAGATAACGCCATGGCATGAAATGCCTGCAATGCGCGGCCTTCAGAATCGAGCCGGAAACAGGTTTGCGAATCGACGCAACTCAAAACACTGTCGGGCGCAACTTCCAGCCAACCGTACCTGGAAACGGGAAAGAACTGATCGGGGCTGGAAACGGATTCTAGCCCCAGGAAGCGCGATGTCCCATTGCGTAGCGCAACCCACACCACTCCATCCCTGGCAACGATCCCCCTGGCACCGTCGGCTGAACCGCCTCCTGACCCAAAGGAATCGCCCGGATCGATGGCAACCAGATTCGCGGGCTGCGAGCCGCAGACTACGCTGGACAGACGGTTGATCCAGTTTTCCAGCAGAGCCCGGGCAGGACCGTTGCCGTCCAACGACGCCAGTTCCCGGAAGACTGTCGAGGGAACTCGCAGCAGCCTGGTGTCAGGAAATGCGGAAGCGATCAACTGGGCGTTGACAGCAACGTTTTCTCCGACGCCAAACACTGCTTCGCCCTCTTCCACCCGCATCACCGGGAAACGGGCGCCGGTCGGTTGGCCGTTCAGGCCGGAGACGAGAAAGAGATCGAGCCTGCCCCGTTCGATGATCCAGACGCTGTTCGCATCGCGCAGTGAAAACGGCGCGTTGGAAGCTGGGGCTTCCGGGGTGCCGATTTTCTCGAAGGTTGGATCTAAGGCCATGGCTCAGGTAGCCTGGACCAGCCTGGTATAGGGACCATCGACCTGCATGAGTTCCTCATGGCGGCCGCGCTGCACTACGGTTCCTTCGTCGAGAACGACGATCTCGTCGCAGTCGCGAATGGTGCTCAGGCGATGGGCGACTATCAGGCAGGTACAACCGCGGCCGCGCAGCTCGTCGTCAATGCTCTTCTCCACCCGGGGATCCAGCGCACTGGTCGCTTCATCAAGCACCAGAATGCGGGGGTTGACCACCAGCGCGCGCGCAATCTCCATACGCTGGCGCTGGCCCCCGCTGAAATTTCGGCCTGTTTCTTCGAGGGCCGCGTCGTATCCACCGGCGCGGTTCATGATGTCGTCGTGAATGGCCGCGTCTTTGGCGGCCTGGACCACCACCGGTTCTGCAATGGTCGTGTCCCATAGCACCAGGTTCTGGCGGACGGTTCCCTCAAACATAAAAATGTCCTGATCCACGAAGGCGACAGAGTTGCTCAAAATGCTGCGCGGAAGCATGTGGCGCGGCTTGCCATCGAACAACACTTCGCCGGACCAGGGCTGGTAAAGTCCGGCCACGATTCTCGCGATAGTCGACTTTCCGCTGCCCGATGCGCCCACCAACGCCACCCGCTGTCCCGGTGTCAGCGACAAACTGAAATCGCGTATCAAAGGTGGGTCCAGGCGGCTGTATCCAAAAGTGATGTTGTGCAGTTCCAGGTAGCCTTCCAGTTTTTCTGCCCCGTGGTTCCCGGTTTCGTCTTTTTCAGTCACCGACGACACCAGGACAGGATCCGGCGGAAAGTTGAGCACATCGTCCAGACGGCTGAGATCGCTTTGCGCCTGCTGAAACTCGCCTCCCAGGTCGACCAACCGGTTCACCGGCTCAGAAAAACTCCCCATCAAAATCTGGAAAGCCACGAGCATGCCCATGGTCATGAGGCCGTTCATGACGCGCAATCCGCCAATCGCCAGTATCGCAACCACGTTCAGCGCGGTCAGAAACGGCGGCACCGCGCTCAACCATTGCGACGACGCGCGAAGATCCTGTTCGGCATTGACGACCTTGGCGTGGTACCCGGCCCAGCGCGCGAAGTAATCCTGCTCCGTACCCATCGACTTCACGGTTTCGATGATCTGCAGCCCGGACATGGAAACGCCCACCAATTTTCCGTATTCCTGTTGCAGGCGGCGATTTTCATCGACCCGCTTGCGAGATACCAGGTGCAGAGCCAGCAGGTTGATCAGTGCAATGGCGACCCCGATCAGGGTGAGAACAACGTCGTACTGGATCAACAGGGCGGCGTAGAAGCCGATCAGAAGAATACTGACAATGCTGGTGGCGAGGTCGCCCGAAAGTAAAGTGGCAACCCGATCATTCAGCTCGACGCGAGACCCGATCTCCCCAGCAAAGCGCTGGGAGAAAAACTCCATCGGAAGCTGCAGCACGTGCCAGAAAAACTTGGCGGAAGAACTTAACGATAGCTTGAGCTCAAGCCGCAGCAGCGAGTTCTGCTGCAGGTAGCACGCAAATGCCTTTACCATGCAGGCGATTGCCATCATGATCAGTAATGGCGCCAGCCAGGTTATTTTTCCTTCCACCAGGAAGTCGTCGATATAGGCGCGTGAAAAAAAAGGGATGATGAGAGTGGGCAATGCCAGGGTCAAAGTTGCCAGAACCACGTAGGTCAGCCCCAGCCGGCTTCCGGGAAGGCGCTTCTTCAGAGAGTCAACAATGGACGGCTTGACGCCGCCTTTTTCAAAACCCAAAGACTTTTCAAAAATCAGGATGAGTCCGGTGAACGACAAGTCGAACTCTTCATCCGTAACTACCCGTGGACCGGTGGCTGGATCGTTGATGTAAACCTTGCCCGAAGAAAATCCCTCCACCACGATGAAATGGTTGAAGTTCCAGAACACGATGTAGGGTACGCGGACCTCAGCTAACTGGTTAATTTCTTTCTTGTAGCCTTTCGCAACCAGCCCATATTCGCGCGCCGCCTTGAGCATGTTGCTGGCCTTGCTGCCGTCGCGGGAGACTCCACAGGCCACGCGCAGGCGCTCGAGCGGAACAAAGCGGCCATAGTAGGCGAGAATGATTCCCAGCGCGGCCGCGCCACACTCGGTGGCTTCCAGTTGGAGCACCGTGGGCGTGCGCACGCGCTGGCGCGGAAACTGATAAGCGACGCGAGCCTCCGGCGCGGTTCCCCCGGTGATCGACGATGCGTGGCTCGCCATACCTCTGTTCCTTTGTTCCTTCAGCCTCGGTTACTGCAGTCCCAATCCGCTCTTCATATAGGGCAGAACCAGGGCGATCGGCCTCTGCCGCCGCGTGACCACCAGCACCGAACAGATCGTCCCGCTGGTGATGTTGGTCGATGGCCCCATCGACGTCGACCACTGAAACCCGGTGGGCGTGCGAGCATCGCGCTCCAAGGCAATGCGCATCTCGGTGACCGGTCCCGCGCTGGTCAGGGACGAAACCAGAAGCTCGTTCTCGAAATTGCGCATCAGCGCGGCCGTAGTCGCCGGATAGTCGGATACGTAGGCGATCTTGCCCTTCATGAAGCCGAACTCCTCGCGCTTCACCGTTGAAGGCGAGATCTGAACTTCCATGCCTGCCCTGGCGTTCTTCGCCTGCGACGAGGGCACGTAGGCCAAAAGCTCGAGATTTTGCGCGTCGGGTTGCAGACTGATGATGGCCTGGCCGGCCTGCACATTGGTGCCGGCCGAGACCTTGAGCTCGAGGATCTGACCCGGGTAGGGACTGACTACGTTCTCGGCCATGCTGAGCTCTTTTTCCAGTCCGGCCAGGTCTCGCTGCACAACGGAAATGCGGAAGCGCATGTCGGCGTCTTCCTGATCAGGCTGCATTTCGAGCTGGAATTTCTGCGCGTCCAATTCCTTGAGCTGGGCGTTGCGAGTGGCAATGTCGTCCTGAATGGCAATCTGCTTCTGCTTGATGGCCAACGTCTGCTGCTTCGTCACCAATCCCTTGGCCAGAAGTTGTTCTTCGGAGGTAATCTGCTCGTTGGTCAACGCCGCCTGGTCCTGCAATTCCTTGATCTGCCGTTCGGCGTTGGCTCGCTGCCGGACCAGCGCCTCGATCTGCATCTTTCCCACATTCTGATGAACTTCCAGGGCATGCTCCCGTTCCCTCACGGCTTCAGCCAGCGCCGCCCGGGTGGCATCGCGTTTCTCCACCAGGGCAGGTTGGGCCACGGTCGCCACTACCTGGTTCGCGTTGACGCGGTCGCCGACATGCACGTTCAGGTTCAGTACCGTGCCGGCGCCGTGGCTCACTACGTTCAGGACGCCCCCCGACCGGACCACTACGCCCTGTCCGGCTGCGGTGGTCACGATGCTGCCCTTGAATCCCCAGATCACGGTCGTGATCAGCAGGATGCCGATCGCGAAAAGCCCGAGCCAGCTCTTGGGGTCGGTGACCCGCAGCAACTGGTCAAGTTGCTCCGGCGAGGACAGCCGCTCGACCGAGACCCGGCGAAACAGAACCTCATTCATGTCCTGGCCCTCATCGACAGACTCCGGCATCAGTATCGAATGGCAGCGTGCTGAACGTCTGCGGCCTCACGGTTTGCGCGGGCTGATCCGGCGCAATGATGGTTCCTGTGGCCAGGCGGAATTGGATCAGAGCCAGCGCGTACGAAAGCTGTGCCTGGACCTGGCTGCCGAGCGCATTATTCAGCCGATCCTCCACGGTGAGCACATCAACCACAGGGCTCATGCCGACGCGATAGCGCTCCCGTTGTCCATCCAGAGACAAGCGGAAGCTCTCCACCGATTCCCGGGCTTTCTTCACTCGCAAAATTGCATTGCGAACGCCTTCAAGAGCGGTTACGACAGAAGTACTGATGTTACGGGCCACCTGGACTGCCTGCAGCTCATTCTGTTGGGCGAACGCGTCCGCCTGCATCACCTGGCCGCGGGCCTCGCTATTGGCAGGCGGAAAGCTATAGGAGACGCCAACGGTCGCGTCCGGGCCGCCATTCCCCGCCGCCGGCGACGCAAAAAAGTGTCCCAGGGCGCGCCCCTCGTCCAGACGCGTATACCCGCTCTCAAAACTCAGATTCAACTGCGGCAGCAGCGCATTCTTCGCTGCCACGCGGAGAACCCGGGCTTTGTCGATCCTGCGCTTGGCCGCGAGGTAATCGGCGCGGTGCTGCAGAGCCTGATTCAGGCAGGACTGCAAGGCGCCGGAAGTGTCCGCGGGTAGAGTCTGGTCCTCCCCGGGCGGAAAATCGTCGGTGGGATCGAGCACCGTAAAAAGATCGTAGGCACTCGTGCCCATATCGAGGGCCAGTTGTTGCCTCGCGATCACCACTTGCTGGTCGGCCGCGATTCGGTTGGCCGAGCGGTCAGCCAGATTGGCGGCTACTTCGTCCAGATCACTGCGGGGAACGTGGTCAGCATCGATCAGAGCTTTGACATTGTCGACATAAACTTCGCCCCGGTGTTCTGCTTCCCGCGCGATGTCCACCAGTTTTCGGGAGGCTACCAGGTTCCAATAGCTGGAAACCGTGTTGGCCATCAACTGTGCCATCAACTGGTTCAGATCAAGCAGGCTCGCGTCGACCTCGGTCGCGGCCGCGATTTCGGGTGCATCTACCGCGCTGCGTCCGAGCCCGCGCAGCAATGGCACGGTCACAACAAAGCCCAACTGTGAAGTATTGAGAACCGGATTCACCGAATAGCTCGAGTCCCGGTTCAGGGCCAGAGAGGGGCTGATTTTGATGCCATTGCGAAACAACTTGCCCGCTGAAAACGTAAGATTCGTCAAATTCGACACTTGACTGGTGCCGACCGGGATCCCCAACTGGGCGGCGTCAAAGCTGCTGATCGGGTTGTTCAGGTGACTCTGCGAAAGCCCACTCTGCAGAAGAGTGTCGAACTGTCCCGAAGCCTGCAGAGTCAGCCCGCGATTGCTGGTGACCTGCGCCTTCTGTTCGCCAATCAAAGGATGATGTTCCAGGGTGTAGCGCACCGCATCCAGCAGGGTGACGCCAGAAGCCGCAGGACTCGCCGTATTTTGCGCGCCAGCGGGAACCGTCAGCATGACGCAAATTGTGAAGAGTGTCCTTGCCCGGTTCACCACGAGTTTCCTGGTCATGCCTGCTCCACCCTGGCCCTAACCCTGCCGGTCCGGTCTGCCCTGCGGAGCAATGTGGTTTCAATTCAGCCCGGCTGTAAATCAGCGCAAACTGCGCCCCACGCCGCTTCCGAGGCGGCATTGTACACCGACTGGCTTCGAGCCGCTTTTGGTTCATCAGGAACATCTCCTCACGGTGTACCGTGCCTTCTCTACCTTGGCTGCCTCTGCATCACGATCAGGAATTTTCTTTGACATACTCTGTAATATAGAGTACTCTGTAAATGCGAAAGAAGGCTATGGGATCCCTTCCCTCGCCTTCAAGGAGAACTGCCATGCAGGACCACAACACCGAGCAGGAACTGAAAGACAGGCTGAACCTCATCGAGAGCATGATCGCCGAGGGGCGCCGGAACACAGAGAGTTGGGGATGGACGTTCGTTCTGTGGGGCGTTGTCTACTATCTCGCCCTCGCCTGGTCCGCATGGGGTCACAGCGGGTGGGCTTGGCCGGTCACCGTCTTGATCGGTGGCATCATCAGTATTGTCATTGCGTCCCTAAAGACCGGCAATCGTCCGGGGACCACCCTGGGCCGGGCAATCGGTTCTATCTGGATTGCTTTGGGAATCTCGATGTTTCTGCTATTTCTAGCCCTCGGCCTGAGTGGAAGACTGACCGATCAGCATCTCTTTACGGCCGTGATATCGGCCATCCTTGGCATGGCCAACGGAGCCTCAGCCCTGATTCTTCGCTGGAAGGTTCAGTTTGCGTGCGCAGTCGTGTGGTGGGTGACGGCTGTGGCTACGTGCTTTGGCACCGATGCCCAGAGCACGATCGTGTTTCTGATCGCCATCTTTCTCTGCCAGATCGCGTTCGGCATCTACGGCGTGGCCACCAAAGCGCCGGAGCCCGAACGACGCGGTCCAATCCATGCCTGATTTACCCTCGCTTAATCCAGTGGTTCACGGCAGGCTGCGCCTGGCGCTGCTTTCGCTGCTCAGCGGCGTGGAAGAGGCTGAGTTTACGTGGCTCCGCGCCAAGACTGAGGCCACAGACGGGAACCTGGGCGCGCAACTGTTCAAGCTCGAAGAAGCCGGATACGTGGCGGTCAAAAAGAAGTTCGTCTTGCGCAAGCCGCAAACCCTCTATCGCATTACCGAAACCGGCCGCCAAGCCCTCACCGAATACGTCCAGGCATTGAAACAATTGCTTGGCCCAGCAATCGATGCGTAACTGAGCTTCATAACCTTCAGGAACTGGGCGGACTTGTGGCTCACTCTTCCCCGCGAGCCAGAAACTCCCCGAGCTTTGCGTACGAAGTCAGCCAGGTCTCCACTGGCTGCTTGTAACCCTTTAATTCCGCGAATCGCTTTTCAAAATATTTCACGGCGTCCGCCGAGCCGCTCAGGCACTCGAACGTCAGCCGGCCGAGAGCAATATCACATTGAGTGTTCTTGGTCGCAGTTTCCAGACGGAACGCGGTATTGACACTGTCCCCCAGAGGACTGAAGTCGGGATGCTCGAGCGGGCCGCTGTTGCTCATCACGGAAAGCCCGGTGTTGATTCCGGCTCCGATGCGCACCGGGGAGGGCAGCGGGAATTGCTGGTGCAAACTGGCGGTGAACTCCTGGATCTTCAACAGGGTCTTCAGCACACGGCGGATTTGCTCCTGATCCGGAATCTCCCCTTCGTGAACCCAGACTCCCATGGCCGCGTCCCCGATGTATTTGTCGGTGGCGCAGCCGCTCCGCCTGAGCATGGAGCCGAGTTCCCGGAACCAGGTCCCCATGGCCTGCGCCAGCAGCGCTTCATCGAGCTGCCGGGCCATTTCGGTAAAACCGCGGATGTCGACCACTAACACGGTGATCAGGCGTTTCTGGTACAAAATCAGCGTGGCGCGTTCGTCTTCGGAATCCAGCTTCGCGGCCTCGTCTACCGCCGCTGCCGCCGCCTTTTCTCCGGCTGGATTGTGAAACACCAGCGTGGTCTCGCCGCAAAGAATTGAGTCTCCATCGTGCAATTCGACCGAGGTGGTGATCCGGCGGCCATTGAGGGAGGAGCCATTACGGCTGCCCAGGTCGATCATGTAGAACTTGCCGGGCTGCATCTGCTGAATCAGGGCGTGCCTCCGCGACATGGCGTCATCCTCGACGACAAATGCGCTATCCGGAGAGCGGCCAATGGTCCAGGAGTTTGCGCCGACGAGTTGCAGTTTCCGGCCTTCCGGCGCGCCTTCCACCTCAAGATACGGCTGCTCAATTTCCAAAATGCGATCTCCCAGCACGAAAAGTAATTTCCGGGGCTGCAACCTCAGGATTTGGCGAACACCGCGAACTAAAGCCTGTCGCGGACACGCCACCCCCGGTGTCCTGCGTCCAAACTAAAGCGTCAAACACAGGATACAAGAGCCGCAAGTGGCAATTCCGAGTCCTGACAGGGGTGTCATACCGTGGGTTAACCGGCAGGCCGAAGGATCAGGCGGAAAGGCGGCTGGCCGCAACCGTCCGTGATGCCCACCCCGTTTGGAAGGAGAGTGCTGGTATTGGACAAATCCACGCGAATGGGGTATATAATTTCCTCGCAGCAGCGCAATCTTTCCCCCGGCCTGCCTCAGCAAGTCCTTTCAGGGAGCAGCGCCATGACTGAAATTAAGAATCAGCAGCAGCGTGAAGAATTGTCAGACCAGGACTTGAATCTGGTCACGGGGGGTGGTACTCCAGCGCCAGCGCCGCCGCCCAAGACGCCTCCGCCAAAATCAACTCTCAAGGCTGAGTTTCCCTCAGCCGACCATAAGGATTGGTAGCTTTCAGTCCACGCGGATCCATATTTGGCTTTCGGCGAAAAACTGCCGCCGCAGATTCGCTTGCTGAATAGCAGCTTAATGGCGTAAATTTTGTGGGCGTTTCGGGGGAGGGTACTCCGATGCACGTGCTTCGTCAGTTGTTGCGGAGTTTCATTGTCGCGACTTTGGTTTGTCTGATTTGCGCGGGTGTTACCCGCGCCGCGGATGAGCCTGCTCTTACCAAGGAACAGATCACGAATTTCCTGCTCACCGCGAAGGTGGTGGGCAGCAAGCCGGCCGCTAAAGGCATTACCAACACCTGGCGGCTCACCCTCAGCGACGGCTCCGTCACCCACGATGCCTCCTTTCAGTCCATCGATGAACACAAGGCCTCGATGCAGCTTGCCTCCGGCACGGAACTGGGCTTCGTCGATTCTTACAAATACAACATTGCCGCCTATCAGTTGGCTGAACTGCTCGGCCTGGACGACATGGTACCCGTGTATGTGGAACGCAAGTGGAAAGGCGATGCCGGCTCGCTCAGCTGGTGGCTGCCGGTGAAGATGGATGAGGCGGACCGCGTCAAGCGTAAGATCGAAGTGCCCGATCCGGACGCCTGGGACAGGCAGATGTACAAACTCCGGGTCCTGGACGCGTTGGTCTCCGATTCCGATCCCAACCTGACTAATGTTCTCATCACTGACGATTGGAAGATCTGGAGAATTGATTTCACTCGCGCATTTCGACAGCACAAAGACTTGAAAGATCCCGCCGCTAACCTGGTGAAATGCGACCGGCAGTTGCTGGAGAAAGTAAAGGCCCTGGACGCCAATGTACTGACCGATAAGACCAAACACTATCTGACCAAGGATGAAGTGAAAGCGCTGATGATTCGACGCGACAAGATCGTGGACCATTTCCAGCAGCTGATCGCGCAAAAAGGGGAAAGCCAGATCTTGTATTGAACGTCTTGTATTCGACGTCTCGTACTCAGCCGGGGCGGTGTTGAAAGCTCGTTAGTAGTTTGACTTGCACCTTCGAAGCTTGCCGCTTAGCGAGCGCTCCGGCACTCGGAAGTTGTCGTTCTCGGGCCCAGGGCCATTTGTTGTGCATCACAAATCGATCCGGTGTAAGAGGAGGTCTTTATGGTGAAGAAGTTACTTGCTCTGCTGTTCACGTCTGTACTTGCCTTCCCGCTGGCCACGACGTTATTCGCGCAGGACACAATGGCAAAGCCCGCGAAGCAGGCCCGCTGGGAAGGCACAATCATCCGAAGCAGTCAGGATAAATCTACTTTGACCGTCCGCAAGGTGGGCGCCAGCGACGAAAGAACCGTGCAGTACGACAGCTCGACGCGCTGGGTCGCCCAACAACACGGCAGCAAGAAAGCGGAAGACATCGACGTCAGCAAAGTGAAAGACGGCGATCGCGTGATCTGTGAAGGGACTTGGGACAAGAGTGGCATCCTCCACGCTACTCTCATCTCGAAGCGGCTTTCCCACAGTCAATAGGGCAATAAGTGTCGCCCGGCAGCGCGGGTTGGACGAAACCGCTTCAACTGCTCAGGCCGCGAGAATTCTCAACCTGGGACAAGGACGCTTGTCGGGTTCCCCTTAACTCGGGGGCTCAGCATGGCGTCCTGGCAGGTTCAAGGTGTGGCTGTCGTTCAGAGGCCCATCAGGGCATTCCACGCCCGTAGGAGTAGATGTTCGGTCATCCCGATCACTTGACGAATTCCCCTCTTCCTCCGCCGGCCCATGGATCGTAGGTCAAACTGAACTGGACCCGGTCGAAAATTGGAGGATGATCGTAAAACAAGAAAACATTCATGCGGTTCGGATCGGGATCGGATAGATCCACCTCGCCCAAAACCTGGAATGCCTGCGCCGCTACCTGTGCGGAATCCGGCGTGAGCCCATGCGTGACTTCCAGCCCATACTGATCGGCCTGGTGCTCCAGGTACCGGCTGAAAGCGGAGCCGATTGGATTGATCGCAAACGAAAAAACCGACAGCAGCAACAACAGCGCCGGCAACGACGCCCAATCCGCGAGACTGCGAATCTGCCAGTCGGCGCCCCAGCGCGTCAGCACCCATCCGATACAGCGATAGCCGAGGTAAAAAGCCAGCAGCAAGAGAACCGCGAAGAACATCAGCCCCTTCGGAATATGTTGCAGAACATAATGTCCCATCTCATGGCCTGCAACAAACACGATCTGTGGAGTGCTCATCTTCGCGATGGTTGTATCCCACACCACGATGCGCTTCGAAGCGCCAAGGCCCGTCACATACGCGTTGAGCCCGGTCGTTTTTTCGCCTGCCCCCATCCAGAACATCCGCTCGGGGGGAATGTCCTGACCGGCGCGCTTCACCAACCGTTCGAGACTGGCGGTAAGTACGGGATCCTTTTGCTGCAGTGGCTCAAACTTATGAAACATTGGATCGATAACCAGCGGTTGCAAGAAAAACAAAAACACGCCCAGGGGCAACGTAATCAGCCAAAAATAAAACCACCAGCGGTGAACGCTCTTGCGGATCACGAGATAAAGCAGCCAGATAAAAATTGTGCCAATCACCAATGAGATCAGTTCTGCCTTCACCCAATCCCAACCCCACGAACCCCATCCCTGCACGGAGAGTCCGTACTCTTTTTCGATCCATTCGCTGTAGATATCCAGCGGCGACGTCAAGACCGCGATGGTCAGCAATAGCAGTGGAGAGAACACCAGGCTCTGAAGAAAGCTCTTCGAGGAGAAACGTTCGCTCCAGTCACGATATTTCGGCGCCAGTCTCCACCGTAGAACCAGCCACAAGACCACGATTCCATAAACAAACCCGATTAAAGCCAGCCGGAACCGGATGCGGTTCAGATCGTGCGCCTTCTTGTGCAAATCAGGGGGCAGAGAGTAAGAGGTAATGATCCTGCTCGCACCCGACTCCGCTGTCGTGCCGGCTGGAATGGTTGTGGTTGCGGGCGCGCTCGACGTAGCAGATGGTGATTGGGTTTGGGCAGCAATCAACGAAACTGCAGTCAGCTGGACCATGAAGAGCGCGACCACCAAAAGCGCAGGCGCAACCCGCGATCTTTTCACATACAACCTTCGACCTTGCGTCATTCTTTGCTCCCGAACAAGAGATCTTGCACAGCAAGCAATTGCGGCGAGAATTGTACCCCTGCGGATCGGGGATGTGAACGCAATGAATCTTCTTTAGAGCGTCCTACCGCGTTCCAGCCCCAACCTGGCATAGATTTCAGACGAATATCTTGCCTGAGTGACGGGCAATACTGACATAATCCCGAGGCAAAGGTACCGGCCAAACGCCGGAAGTCTTGTTGGCGATTCTTTGGTAACTCTGCAGAATGCTGTTGGGGGACTTATGTCAAAATCGCGCAGGGAATTCCTCACGCTCACATCCGTTGGCTTGATCGGCGCAGCCATCACAGCTGACAGCCATGCTCAGACGCCCAGCGGTTTGCCACCGGGGGCGCCGCCCGCATTTGGCGCTGGGCCGGCAGTCGGGCCTGAAGTGTCACCTTCCACCTTCGCTGAGGCACAAAAGCTCGTTCAGATCGAAATGACCGAACCCGAGCTCGCTGCGGCCGCTGGCAGCTGGCGGGCGAATATGGCCGCCCTGTACGAGCGCCGCACCGGGCCGCGGAGAGTGGCGCTGGAAACGACGCTCGCTCCTGCGACCCAGTGGAACCCGGTGCTGCCCGGTATGAAAGCAGGTCCAGAGCGGGACCAATGTGTGCGCAGCAGCACCGATCCGGGACCTTTGCCGGCAGATGACGAAGACATTGCCTTCGCTTCGCTGGTACAGCTCTCGCGGTGGATCGAGCAGCGCAAGCTTAGCTCGGAGCGCCTCACTCAAATTTATCTGAAGCGTCTGGAGCAGTTCGACTTCAAGCTGCGCTGCGTCATCACCCTCACCCGCGACCTTGCACTCCGACAGGCGAAACAGGCCGACGCGGAGATCGCCGCCGGCAGGTATCGCGGTCCGCTGCACGGCATTCCGTGGGGAGCTAAAGATCTTCTCGATACAGCAGGAATTCCTACTACCTACGGCGCCGAGCCTCTGCGAAACCGGGTGCCCACCAAGGATGCTGCGGTCGTGAAACGTCTGCATGCGGCGGGCGCGGTGCTGGTGGCCAAGCTGAGTCTGGGAGCGTTGGCGCTCAATGACATCTGGTTCGGCGGACAGACGATGAACCCATGGTTGCTGGAGGAAGGCTCGTCGGGTTCAAGCGCGGGGCCGGGCGCGGCCACGGCTGCGGGATTGGTGGCTTTTGCGATCGGAAGCGAGACCGGAGGCAGCATCGTTTCTCCTTCCATGCGTTGCGGGGTTACCGGCTTGCGGCCCACCTACGGCCGTGTGCCACGCACCGGCGCGATGACGCTCTGTTGGTCGCTCGACAAACTCGGCCCCATGGCCCGAAACGTCGAAGACACAATACTGGTGCTGCATGCTATTTCCGGGCCTGACGCCGGTGACCTGAACAGCCTGCCCAGCAAGCTTAACTTCGACTCGGGTGCTGCCGTGCAAGGGCTGCGCGTCGGTTATTTCCCCGCATGGATGAAGGAAAACCCGGCAACCAGCGTCGACCGTGCCGCACTGGACGTCGTCCAGAAGCTGGGCATGATTCCGGTTGAGGTCTCGCTTCCCGACTGGCCCTATGACTCGCTTGATCTGATTCTCTTCGCCGAGGGCGCAGCTGCGTTCGAGGAACTCACACTCAGCGGGGCCTTGAATCAGTTGAAGGTTCAGGTGCCGGATGCGTGGCCGAATCTCTTCCGCCAATCCCGCTTCCTTTCAGCCGTGGACTTCGTGCAGTCCGACCGCTTCCGGCGCAAAGTGGCGGAGGAGATGGCGCGCGTGTTTTCGCGGGTTGACCTGCTGCTTGTGCCTTCGCTGCGGGACGAAATGCTTACGCTTACGAACTTCACCGGGCATCCTTCTCTTACGCTGCGTGCGGGCTTTATCGAAGTGTCGGAGGCGCGCAGCGACTGGGCGCCCGATCCGAACCACCCGCTGCCGAAGTTTTCTCCGCCGCGTCGCGTGCCCCACGGCATCACGCTGATCGGCCAGCTTTTCGACGAAGGAACGTTGGGGCGGGTCGGGATCGCTCTCGAACGCAGCTTCGGCGTGGCGGGCGAGCGGCCACCGGGTTTCTGAAGGTGCCGCAATGGGCTGATAAACTTTCTCGGTCGTTGATTCTGGTGCCGGGAGGGCGAGTTGAACTCCCAAGGTACTAAGCACCGGCGGATTTTGAGGGGATCGAGATGAATTGTCTTCCTGTGATTTCAATTGTTCCTGAGTGCGTCCGACGCGGCTCCTCGAAGCTTGAAAAACACCCATAATTCCACAGATCAGCCGGGCAA
>Ga0075028_100000051_pt1 | contig 39773 bp, 29 predicted proteins | sample LitLauG_LLR_2014_FD_71390 | JGI IMG/M metagenome (GOLD analysis project Ga0075028, IMG submission 71390) | Freshwater sediment microbial communities from Pennsylvania, USA - Little Laurel Run_MetaG_LLR_2014 | ecosystem: Environmental > Aquatic > Freshwater > Creek > Sediment | place: USA... | reverse complement strand
GCTGGTGGTATTCAATTTCGTCGGCGGGGCAGGCGTGCAAGAGACTTTCCAGACGATGTTATCGCTGGCGGTCGTGCTACAGCTGGTGCCGTTCGTCTACATGTTCGGCGCGCTGATCCGCTTTGGCTTTCAGGCCGACGAGGGGAGGGGCCACTACAGCCGTTTTGTCCTTGCGCTGGCTGGCCTCAGCGGCTTGGTAACGACCGTGCTGGGTATTCTGCTGGCATTCTTTCCGGCGCAGCAGATTACGTCGCTGAAGTTGTATGAGCTGAAGATGGTTGGCGGGACGCTGTTCTTTATCGGACTGGCGGCATTTTTCTTTTTTGTGTATGGCCGGCGGAAGTTGACGCGAGCGGCCGCAGAGGCATTAACACACGGGCAAGGTTAGCCGAGCTTGGCTCGGCCTGGACGGGCGAGACGCCCGTCCCCACACAATCCAATTCGCGGGAGATTCTTATGCCAGGCGGAGTGAAAACCGAAGTGCAAACCTACCAGATGTACATCAATGGTGAGTGGACGAACAGCAAGTCAGGCAAGACGTTCCCCGTCTACGATCCTTCGACAGAGGAAATTATCGCCCAGGTTCCCGACGGCAACGTCGAAGACGTGAACCGCGCCGTCGCCGCAGCGAAAGCCGCGTTTGAAGAAGGTCCGTGGGCGACGACGACGGCGCAGGAGCGCGGCCGTGTGCTCTTCCGTCTCGCCGACAAGATCCGGCAGAACCTGCCGATGCTCGCCGAGATCGAAGCGCGCAATTCCGGCAAGCCCATTGTCGAGGCTGAGTACGACATGAACGATACGGCCACCTGCTTTGAATACTACGGTGGGATGGCGACCAAGATCATGGGCCACGTCAACCCGGTGCCGGACAACGCCCTCAGCCTGTCTATAAAGGAGCCGATCGGCGTGGCCGGGCAGATCATCCCGTGGAACTATCCGCTAATGATGGCGGCATGGAAACTCGCGCCCGCGCTCGCCGCCGGCTGCACCTGCGTGCTGAAGCCTGCCGAGCAAACGCCGCTCACGGCGCTCGAATTCGCCAAGTGGTTCGAGGAAGCCGGCCTGCCCAATGGTGTGGTCAACATCGTTACGGGATTTGGCGAGACCTGCGGCGCGCCGATTGTGACCCATCCCGATGTCAGCAAAGTTGCCTTCACCGGCTCCGCCGCCGTCGGCAAGAGCATCGTGAAAGCTGCGGCGGACACGGTAAAGCGCGTTACCCTCGAACTTGGCGGCAAGTCACCCAACATTTTCTTCGCCGACGCCGATTTCGAAGCCGCGATTGATGGCGCGCTTTTCGGAGTCTTTATTAATCAGGGTGAAGTCTGCTCCGCCGGCAGCCGCATCCTGGTGCAGAAGCCGATCTATAAGAAGTTTGTGGAGGCGATGGCAGAGAAGGCAAAGACCATCAGGCTCGGCCCGCCGCTCGAACGTGAGACAAAGATGGGTCCGCTGGTCAGCAAGGACCAGTATGACCGTGTCATCTCCTATCTCGAGGTGGGCAAGAAAGAGGCGAAGCTCGCCTCCGGCGGCGGGCGCGCCGAAAAATTTGCCAAGGGCTACTACGTGCAGCCGACCATCTTCTATGACGTGAAGAACTCGGATCGCATCGCCCAGGAAGAGATCTTCGGTCCCGTCGCGGCTGTGATCCCGTTTGATGACGAGAAAGACGCCATGAAAATCGCCAACGATACTCCCTACGGCCTTGCCGCGGCGGTGTGGACGCGTGACATCTTCAAGGCGATTCGCTCTGTCAAAGCTCTGCGCGCGGGTATCGTGTGGGTCAACCACATGCAGCCCACCTACGTGGAAGCCCCCTGGGGCGGCTTCAAGCAATCTGGCTTCGGACGCGAACTGGGCCCGTGGGGTGTTGAGGAGTATCTCGAGACCAAGCAAGTGCACATCAACCTGAACGAATCTCCGATCGGATGGTACTGAGATGGCCACTATTCAGATTCGCACTGCAATCCCGGGACCGCGTTCGCGCGAACTCATGCAGCGGCGCAATGAGGCCGTGGTACGCGCCGCGTATCACGCTACACCCGTCTTTGTCGCAAAAGCGGAAGGAGCAGTTGTTGAAGATGTTGACGGCAACCGCATGATCGATTTCGCTGGCGGCATCGGGTGCCTGAATACGGGCCATCGTGCGCCGAGCGTCGTCGAGGCGATCAGCCGGCAACTTGACCGCTTCTTGCACACCAGTTTCAATGTGCTGCCTTACGAGAGCTACGTCAGGCTGGCAGAACGGCTGAACGCGATTACGCCCGGCAGGTTTCCCAAGAAGACCCTGCTGGTCAACACCGGCGCCGAAGCCGTCGAGAACGCCATCAAGATCGCACGCTGCTATACGAAACGTCCGGCCGTCATCGCCTTCGAAGATGCGTTTCACGGGCGCACCTACATGACGATGGCCGTCACCAGCAAGACTCATCCTTATAAGGCAGGATTCGAGCCGTTCCCCGGCGATGTCTACCGCGTGCCTTACGCCTATTGTTTCCGCTGCTCGTACGCCATGACGTACCCCTCGTGTGACGTCTTTTGCGCTCGCCACCTCGAAGACACGTTCAAGCGCGTGGTGTCGGCCGAGTCGGTCGCTGCCGTCATTGTCGAACCAGTTCTGGGAGAGGGCGGCTTCGTCGTTCCACCAGCAGAATTCTTCCCGACGCTCACAGAGATCTGCCACAAGTACGGCATCCTTATTATTGCCGACGAAGTGCAGACCGGCTTTGCCCGCACCGGCGCGACCTTCGCCTGCGAACGGCTCGGCCTCACACCCGACCTGATGACGATGGCCAAGTCCATCAGCGGAGGTCTCCCGCTGGCAGCCGTTACTGGCCGTGCCGAGATCATGGATGCTCCCGGCTTCGGCGGCTTGGGCGGAACGTTTAGTGGAAATCCCGCCGCTTGTGCGGCAGCTCTGGCGGTGCTCGACATACTCGAGCGCGAGGACCTCAATGGCCGTGCGAACGTTCTTGGGGAACGCTTCCGCCAACGTGCTTCGGAATGGCAAACGAAGTGGGAACTGGTCGGCGACGTACGGGGCATCGGCGCCATGCAAGCTCTCGAACTCGTTCGCTCTCGCACCACCCGTGAACCGGCGGCAGACGAAACTAAGCAGCTCGCGCAATATTGCTACGAGCACGGTCTGATCACGATCACGGCCGGTACCTACGGCAATGTGATCCGCCTTCTCATGCCGCTGGTCATTACGGATGCGCAAATGGATGAAGGGCTGGATGTGCTCGAAGCGGGTATCGCATCGGTGTGCGAAAAAAGAGTTACAGTGGCGCAGACCGTGTAATGAGAGCGCAGTGCCCTGAAGCCTGTCTCCAGAGGGGACGACGAAAGTCGTCCCCTTGGCTTTGTGCGCTTTGAGGGACCGCTGAAGGACACAGATACTTTCGAAATTGCGTTGCCCCCCGGCTATGAAGTCGACGAGCTTCCGCCGCCGATCAATATCGACTACTCCTTTGCCAGCTACCACAGCAAGTCGGAGGTCAACAGCAACGTCCTCCGCTACACGCGGACGTTCGAAGTGAAAGAACTCTCCCTGCCCCTGACTAAGGTCGAAGATCTAAAGAAGCTCTACCGGATTATCGGCGGTGATGAACGGAACACAACGGTGCTCAAGTCTGTGAGCCACTGAGTTCCTGCACGCTCGGTGCGGCTTCTCTCACTGCACATTGATCGTCACCGTCGCCGTGCTGCGTCCGTACTGGTTCGTCGCGTACAGCGTGTAGGTCGTCGTCTGCGAGGGCTGCACCGTCGCTTGTGTTCCGCGAATCGCCCCGATCGCCGGTGAGATGACGAAATACGACCCGGCGGAAGCGCTCCAGTTCAACGTGACCGATGTTCCAGCCGCCACACTCGAACTCGAAGCCGTGAAGCTCGAGATCGTCGGCACCGCACCCTGCGGAACCGTCGCCGCCGTATACACCGGATTCATCCCCACCACATCAAACGCCGAAGCCGGCACTTCCGAAAGCGTATGCAGATCGCTGTTATTCCACCGATCATCGGGAACGCCGCTTACGTACAGAGCGGATCCGTTGTCGGCCATGATCATCCCGTACTTCTTGAGCGCCGCCAGAATCACCTGAACGGACGCCGGGAATCCCGAGATGTCATAGGTTGCCTTCAAGCGCATCCGCATACCCATGGGCGCCGCGTTGCTGTTGCTTGTGTTCGAGGCCCAGTGCGATGCCGGTGGCACACTTGCCGCCCTGCTCTGCGGCAGGGTGAAGCGGATCGCATGATTAATCTGCCCTGCCGCCACTTCGTCGTAACGAATCAGTCCCGGAAAAATCGGCAATCCCCCCGCATCCGCTGAAGTCCACGTCCACGGACGCTGCCCGTCCGCCGTGAGGTCCCACACCGCCGCCGACCCGGCGTTCCAGCTTCCATCCGAGTTGGCGTACGCACTGTACAGCTCGTACAGCCAGCAATTGCTCTTGTCGATGACCAGCACATGACGATCCCCGGAGCCCGGATTTGGGTCGCCTTCAATCGCAGCATTGCTCGGAACCGGCATAGGGCCGGGGTCGCTCTCATCGCCATACGCCGAGAAGTTGATCGCTACCGGGGCCTGCGAACTGTCGACCACGACATACGGAATCCCCATATTGGATCCCTGATATTGTCCCGCACCGAAATCAGGATGCATGCCAATCGCGGGCCCAATGAAACTAATGATGTTGGCAGAATTCGGATCGATGGGCGCCGCCGAAATGTCCTGGTTCCAGGCGTTGCTCGAGGAGAATGGCCGAAAGCCTCCGAGGCTTCCTCCCTGGCCGGTACTGAGAGCGTTGCACGCTTGCGAGTTGCCGCCGCTTCCCGAACCGCCCGAGCCTCCGCCGTTTCCCCCGTTGCCGCCATTACCCCCATTCCCGCCGCCCGCTAGCCCGCCGCCGCATGCGGCCAAGGTGAGAAAGAGGCCGAACTCTGCCAGAAAAGTGCATCTACGGATCATTGGGATAGAACTCCGCTATCAGTGTTCCGTGATCAGCCTCTCGACGCAACCTGGAATTAGGGCAAACGGCCGCGTCATTCGGACATGTTCCGCCGTTTTCTGCCGCCCATTCCGAGTTTCCACCCGGAACCTTCCTGTATTGCTTTTCCGCACTGACCGAACTAACATTCCTGCGCTCTTCATCTGGCCTTGCCGTGGCCAGCTGAACCGCATCACCGTCACCATCAGGAGGAACTCATGGGCATAGCACTCACTTCCACGCTCGATCCGCGCGTCGCCAGCTTTCTTGAGACGCCGCGCAAAATGTTGATTAACGGCAAATGGGTGGAAGCCGCATCAGGAAAAAGATTCTCCACGCCGAACCCGGCCACCGGCGAAGAACTGGCGCAGATTGCGGAAGGCGATCGCCAGGATATTGACCTCGCGGTGAAAGCTGCCCGCAAGGCGTTTGATGGTGGCCCGTGGAGCAAGATGACCAGTTCAGAACGTGGCCGCCTCGTGTGGAAGCTCGCTGACCTGCTGGAACAGCACACCGAAGAATTTGCCCTGCTCGAGTCACTCGACAATGGCAAGCCGCTCGCCGTCGCCCGTGCCGCTGACGTTCCGCTCGCCGTGGACCTGTTCCGCTATATGGCCGGTTGGGCCACCAAGATCGAGGGCACAACCATTCCCATCACCGTGCCCTACACGCCCGGCGCGCAGTACCTGGCATACACGCTGCGTGAGCCGGTCGGTGTCGTAGGACAGATCATTCCGTGGAACTTCCCGCTGCTGATGGCCGCCTGGAAACTCGGTCCCGCACTCGCGACCGGGTGTACTGTGGTTCTCAAACCCGCTGAGCAGACGCCACTGTCGGCGCTGCGTCTTGGCGAGCTAATCTGCGAAGCCGGATTCCCCGACGGCGTCGTCAACATCGTGCCCGGTTTCGGCGAGACCGCCGGCGCAGCCCTCGCTGCGCATCCCGACGTGGACAAGTGTGCCTTCACCGGTTCCACCGAAGTTGGCCGGCTGATTGTGCACGCCGCCGCAGGCAACCTGAAGAAGGTCTCGCTCGAACTGGGTGGCAAGTCGCCCAACGTGATCTACAAAGATGCCAACCTCGACGTCGCCATTCCCGGCTCCGCCAGCGCCATCTTCTTCAATCACGGCCAGTGCTGCTGTGCCGGATCACGCCTGTACGTGGAACGCCCCATCTTCGATCGCGTTGTGGAGGGCGTTGCCGCGCACGCCAAGAAGATCAAAGTCGGCCCGGGAACCGAGCCCGGTACGGATATGGGTCCGCTCGTTTCCGAAGAGCAGCTGAAGCGAGTTTGTAGCTATCTCGAGTCTGGCTTCTCCGAGGGAGCCAAGGCGATTGCTGGTGGCCACAAAGTCGGCAACAAGGGTTACTTCGTGGAGCCGACTGTGCTGGTCAACACAAGAGAGAACATGAAAGTGGTGCAGGAGGAAATCTTCGGGCCAGTTGTTACGGCCTTGCCGTTCGATGATCCCGAGGAACTGGTGTCACGCGCCAACGACAACCCCTATGGCCTGGCAGCGGCCGTCTGGACCAGTGATATCAGCAAGGCCCACCGCACCGCCGCCATGCTGAAGGCCGGCACGGTGTGGATCAACTGCTACAACATCTTCGACGCGGCGCTGCCCTTTGGCGGATACAAGCAGTCCGGCTGGGGCCGCGAAATGGGCCGCGATGTGCTGGAACTGTACACGCAGACGAAAGCCGTCTGCGCCCGGCTGGCGTAAAAAACGAAGCCACGGATTTCACCGATTAACTCGGATTCTTTGGTTGATCCGCGCTGGTCCGTGAAAATCCGTGGCCAATTAATTGCCGCCCAAAGCTCGGCGCGCCTTGGCATAGTCTCCCGTGAAGCTGGTCCAGTTGCTGGCGAGCGTGCCAATGCTCCACGCAATCGCGAACAGGGAAAACAGCTTGCCGTAAGGCACGCTCGTATGCCATGCCCACAAAGCGCCGAGAGTAGGAACCACCGCGGACGAGGTTACACCTGCTGACCACAGGACGGCTTTTGCCACCGAGCTGGCTGCTTGCATCGAAGCCTTTTCCGTTTGGACGCCAAAGAAGGGAAGATGCTCGAAGATCCAGCGCAAGCCCGTCGGCCACTGCTTGGCGGCGCCGCCTACCGTGTAGTGCAGAAAACGGATGCCCAATATCCTCCCTACGAACCAATGCGCGATGCCGTGACAGGACAAATAGAGCAGCACCCATCCGAAAAGCATCGCGGTGACAGCCACTGCGTTAGATCGCGCCGATCCAGCGCAAGCCAATGCCCAGCCGCCAACCAGAAGTCCCGCCATCTGCAGAACGTTTCCAGCGGCGATGGAGAGACGACAGAAGACTCTACGTTTTAGCCGTGGGCTTTCCGGATTCATGGTCCTCGCTTATTTTGTCAGCCGGTTGTACTTCCGCAGCACATCCTGCAGTTCCTTGTGCGGGAGTCCCATCACCGTATGTCCGTCGATGCCCGTCATGGTGTCGGCTGCCACCATCGCGTTGATGATCGCTTCCTCCGTGGCCTGGACCGTTCCGAGAAAAATGGAATCCAGCGAATCGTTCGGCACCATGGTCAGCGAACGCAGTCCTTTGTTCTCGCCCGCGTGCGGGTTGGCAGTCGAGAAAGCGATAAAGATATCTCCCGATCCATCGCCGGAATAGCTGCCGATGCGCCCCAATCCGAGAGACACACGCTTCGCCAGCCTCTTAAGCTGAGGCGGGATCAAGGGCGCATTGGTCGCGACCACAACGATGATCGACCCAGTCTCGTTGCGGTAAACGGCATGGCCGGGCAATTCACGTGCGACGGGGATGCCGGCGATACGCAGCTGATCGCGGCGTCCATAGTTGCATTGCACCAGCACGCCGACGGTATAGGTCCCTTCCGAGATTTTCACGCTGCGCGAGGCAGTGCCGATGCCGCCCTTGAATTCGTTGCACACCATGCCCGTGCCGCCGCCCACGCTGCCTTCTTCCACCGGCCCGCCGTGCGCCGCGTCGAGGGCGTGAACCGCATCTTCCGGTTTCACGTGGAAACCATTGATATCATTGAGGTAGCCGTCCCACGTCTCAGCCACCACGGGTAGCGACCACCAGTATCCCTCGGCATCCTGCGGACCATGCTTCACGCGCCACCCAATCACCGCGTCGCGGACCACGCCCACGCTGTGCGTGTTGGTAATCATGACCGGGCCATCGAGAAAACCAGACTCCTCCAACCAAGTCGTACCCGTCATCTCGCCATTGCCGTTGAGCGTGAACCATCCCGCAAAAACCTGGTCGGTCGAATTCTTGCCGCGCGGTAAGACCGCCGTCACTCCCGTGCGCACCGGCCCTACACCGACCTGGAGTTTTCCTTCCCCTGAAATGAGCGTGGTATGGCCGACCTCCACGCCCTGCACATCGGTGATGGCATTCAACCCACCGGGAACTCCATCAAACGGGATGCCGAGATCGCGGGCGCGCGGCTTGTCTCCGGCGAACGCAGTTCCCAAACACACAACCGCAAAGGCGAAGTAGACCCGTACCTCTTTCATAGAGCGAATGGTTCCTCCGGAAAACCACAACAGAAAATGCGTTGCCCTCGCAACGCCCGCTATACTAAACGACCGTGCCGGTTCTGAGTATACCGGCCTCTGCACGGAGCCGCTGTGAGCGAATCCCTGGTCGACATTCAAGGCAAGAGGTTGAAGCTCTCGAACCTCGAGAAAGTGCTGTATCCCGCGACCGGCTTCACCAAGGGCCAGGTGATCGACTACTACGTGCGCATCGCCCCCTTCCTGCTGCCGCATCTCGAGGGCCGCGCCCTGACCATGAAGCGCTACCCCGACGGCGTGGACGCGGAATATTTTTACGAGAAGAATGCACCCAAGCACCGCCCCGACTGGGTGAGAACCGCCGCCATCTGGAGCCGCCACAACGGCCGCAACATTCAGTTTATTCTGGCGGAAGACCTGCCGACTCTCGTATGGCTTGCCAACCTTGCTTCGCTGGAACTACATCCGTCGCTTGCTCGTGCGACGGATGTTTCCTGTCCGACGATGATGGTCTTCGATCTCGATCCCGGCCCGCCCGCTGGAGTGATCGAGTGCGCGCGCGTCGCGCTCTGGCTGCGCGGAATCTTTGAGCACTTGGGCCTCGAAACTTTCGTGAAGACCTCGGGCTCCAAAGGCCTGCAGATGTACGTTCCTCTGAACACGCCGACCACCTACGAAGCGACCAAGACCTTCGCCCAGGCGATTGCTCGCCTGCTTGAGGAGCAGCATCCACAGCTAGTCGTTTCTCAAATGAAGAAGGAACTCCGCACTGGCAAAGTCTTCATCGACTGGAGCCAGAACGATGAACACAAGACAACGGTGTCGATCTATTCCATGCGCGCGCGGGAACGCCCGACGGTGTCTACGCCAGTGACGTGGGAGGAAGTCGAGCAAGCGCTCGCGAACAAGAAGCCAGAGAAAGTCGTGTTCGAGGCTCCGCAAGTCATTGAACGCTGCCTGAAAATGGGAGATCTGTTCGCTCCCGTCCTCACCCTGAAGCAGAGCCTGCCGAGGGCCAGCGCTCTTGTCGGGGAGCGCGCCGCGACAGTAGACTTGGCAGCCCAGGCGGAAGCACCGCCCGCTGCGCCGCCGAGGCCACGGGGTAAGAGGAAGGCGACCGTCGAGAAGCGTCGGAGCTGACGTTTCTGCGGAACGACCGCGACATGGAGATCCAGCCCCGTCAGGGGCGACTGAATTTAGCCCGGCGCTTCAGCGCCGGGAAAAGTGCACGGGAGATACATGGAGTCCCGGAGGGACGACTGACCCCTCACAGGATCCGCGCAGCACAACAAAGGGACGCACGCTCTATGGCCATCATCTACGCAGGCACCTCCGGCTGGGCCTATCCCAGCTGGAAACCCGATTTCTATCCCCAGAAACTGGCGCAGAAAAAATTCCTCACCCACTACGCCACCCAGCTCAACACGGTCGAGGTGAACTTGACCTTCCGCCAGCTGGTGAAGGAAACCACCGTCCAGAATTGGATCGCGGAGACCCCCGAGCACTTCCGCTTCGGCGTGAAGGCCCACCAGGTCATCACGCACATCAAGCGCCTGAAAGGCGCGGAAGACTTCGTCCCACGCTTCTTTGCCACCATCGAGCCGCTGGCCCGGTCAGGGAAGCTCGGCCCCGTCCTCTTCCAGTTGCCGCCAAACCTCAAGTTTGACGCGCCCCTCCTCCGCGATTTCCTGGTCCTCTTGCCGCGCGCGGCCCAATCCGCCTTCGAGTTCCGCCACGCCTCTTGGTTCACCGACGAAACCTGGAACATCCTGCGCGGGCGCGACGTCGCCCTCTGCGTCGCCGAAAACGAAACCATGACCACCCCCGATGTCACCACCGCCAGCTTCGCCTACTACCGCTACCGCAAGCCCAGCTATCCACCAGACGAACGCGCGGCCATGCTCGAAACCCTCGACTCCCACCGCGCCGCCGGCCGCGACGTGTATGCCTACTTCAAGCACGAGGAAACGCCGGAGGGGGTGCTGTATGCAAGGGAGCTGTTGGAGTTGGCGCAGGGGGCGTAGCTCATCGAGTGTAGCGCGGGCGGCCCCCGCCCGCGAAAAGCAGGTACACCGATGCAGCGGCTATCGTCCGCTCAACAGACCCGGCCGCTCTTTATCTCGAATACTCACCGAGCTCGATGCGCCGAACGATGCGGCTGAGAGACTCTTGACTTAAAATACATCCACGTTGCGTCGAAACCTTGACCTTCGAGGTTCGGAACGGCTGCGAGAGTTCTCTGAACCTCGTCCGGTTGAGCGTTCGAATGCCAACAAGGGCATAGCTCTGCGCCTGGGGATTACCGACCGGCAGCAGTTTCTCAAAGTCTGACAGCGCAGATGGGCGAGACAGAATGAGCTTATAGTCCTTTTCGCCTTGGGAGATCATTCCCGCACGCCCGACGCCCCCAAATGCAAATCGATCTACTTTGGCCCGTTGATCCAGAACTGCATCGGTGGTTTCTGCCACACAAGCCAAACTGACCGCCAGGATCATCGTTGCGACCATTCGGTATCTCATGCTGTCACCATCGACAGAACGCGTTGAGGACGGGATCTTGCGTCTCCAACAGGAGTCTGCTTGACTCGCCGGTTACTACCTTGTAATCGTAACCTAGCATGTGTGCGGTTTACTCAATGCGCTACGCCAAGGCCAACCTCTCCCGCCTGATCGCTGAGGCTTGCCGAGGTGAGGAAGTCATCATCGCCAACGCCAAAAAGCCCGTCGCCCGGCTCGTTCCGCTCGCCGCCCTGCGCAAGAAGCGCATCCCCGGCCGACTAAAGGGCCAAATCCGTATCTACCCTTCCTTCTATAAGCCGCTGACCCGGACAGAACGGGATGATTGGGGCATCGGCCGCGGCCGCAACTGATATGCGCACCCCTCTCGCCACTTTCCCCAGCGTCCGATAACAATTAGCCTAACTCCGTGCCCCCTGACACCCCCAACGAGCGCATTGTCGCGTCCTTTCTGGAATACCTGCGCGTCGAGAAAGGACTGGCGCAGAACTCCGTCGCCGCCTACACCCGCGACATCGCCCAGTTGGCCGTGTTTCTCGACCCGCGCAAGCGCCACCTCGGCAACGCGAAGAGGGAAGACGTGCGCGAGTTCCTGCAGGAGTTGTTTGCCAACCAGGTGGACGGCCGCTCCGTGGGCCGCAAGCTGTCTGCCCTTCGCCATCTCTATCGTTTTCTCCTGCTCGACAAGAAGATTGACTACGACCCGACGTTGAACATCGACTCGCCCAGGCAGTGGAAGGTTCTGCCCAAGTCGCTCGCCCGCGACGAAGTGGAAACGATGCTGCAGGCTCCGAAGGCCGCCACCGACTCTCCCCTCGCTCACGTACTCGCCCTGCGCGACCGCACCATGCTCGAAGTCTTCTACGCCGGCGCGGTGCGCGTCTCCGAAATGATTTCGATCAAGCTGGAGGACGTGAAACTCGATCTCGGCTACATGCTGGTGCGGGGAAAGGGCGACAAGGAACGCATCGTCCCGCTCGGACGCTCGTCGCAGGAAGCGGTGCGCGCCTACCTAGCCGAATCGCGCCCCGTGCTGGCGAAAGGGAAGACCGCTCCCTACCTCTTCCTCGGCCGCAACGCGCGCCGCCTCGGCCGGCAGCGCGTCTGGCAGATGGTGCAGGCAGCCTCAAAAGCCGCGGGACGGCACGCTTCTCCGCACATGCTCCGCCACAGTTGTGCCACGCACATGGTCGAAAACGGCGCCGACCTGCGCACGGTGCAGACCATCCTCGGCCACGCCGACATCGGGACAACGCAGGTCTACACGCACCTCGCGCTCGATCGGCTCAAGACGGTCTACCTCAAGCATCATCCGCGGGCGAAAGCGAGAGGAAAATGATGGTTCACCACGGAGGCACGGAGACACGGAGAACGGCTTGGGGTCAAAAACTCACACCGCGCCGCCCAGCGCCTGCGCCTCGCACTACCCAAAGAGCGGGTGCCCCACCCTTCCGCTTCAGCGGAGGGTGGGAATTGCCTCAGCGTTCGAGCCCAGGGCCTCTACCTGGAAACGCTTTCCTCCGTGCCTCCGTGTCTCCGTGGTGAATTCTAGAATGCCGCGCACCTCCACATCCCGCACCACCGTCGAGAAAGGCGTTGACCAGTTCCTCCGCCACCTGCGCGAGCTCAACGCCTCCCCACACACCATCAAGGCCTACGCGCATGATCTCGACGTCTTCGGCACCTACATCGGCCGGAGCACCTGGAAGCAGATTGACCACGTCCGCATCCGTGGCTTTCTCTCGCATCTTTATGACAAGGGACTGAGCAAAACCTCGGTGGCGCGCGGGCTGGCTGCTGTCCGCTCGCTCTACCGCTGGTTAGCGCGAGAAGGAGTTGTGGAGCAGAATCCCGCTCAGCTTGTCTCGACCCCCCGCCTGCCGAAAAAGCTGCCGCGTGTCCCCACCATCGAAGAAATGAACGCCGTCCTCGACGACAAAATGCCCGAGATCGCCGCCTTCCCCGAGCGAGACAAGCTGCTCCTGGAACTCCTCTACGGCTGCGGCATCCGCAACTCCGAACTGGTGGGCCTCAATCTCGAAGACATCCGCCACTCCGAGGGCGCCATGCTGATCCGCGGCAAAGGGAAGAAGGAACGCTACGTGCCGTTCGGGGATTCGGCGCGCAGTGCATTCTCCTCCTACCTGCCCGCACGCCAAAGGCTACTCGCCGAAATCAAGAAATCAACGCAAGCCTTGCTCCTCAACCAGCGCGGTGGTCGCCTCACTACGCGCAGCGTAGGCCGCATCGTCAAGCGTATTGCCGTCGCTAAAGGTCTGCCGCCCGACGTGCATCCGCACACGTTGCGCCACGCTTTCGGCACGCACCTGTTGGAAGAAGGCGCCGACCTTCGCGCCATTCAGGAACTGCTGGGCCACGAGCGGCTCACCACCACGCAGCGCTACACCCAGCTCTCGATGAAACACGTGCTCGCCGTCTACGACCAGACCCACCCCAAAGCAAAGTAGAAGACGGCGAACGCGGGTTGTCATGGTGAGCGAAGCGAAGCATCCCTATCCCAACCACTGTCGGTTTGGTAGGGATTCCTCGCTGCGCTCGGAATGACAAAGGTGAGGAGCAGCTAATCCGCCGCCTTCGCCTCCGGCACCTCTCCCCGATACTCCACGCCCAGCTTGTCGTACATCTCCACCACGCGCGCCTTCACCTCAGCCATCAGTTGCTCGTAGTGTTTCTCCGAAACCGGCCCGTCCGGGGGAGAAATCGGATCGCCAAACGCCATGCTCAGCCTCGTGATCTTCTGGAAGAACGATTTCCCGCGCGGCCAGGCATCGTAGAATCCCTCAATCGCAATCGGCACAATCGGCACCTTCAAGTGCGTCGCCAGAATCGCCGCGCCTTTCTTGAAGCGCTTCGGCATGCCGTCAATGCTGCGCTCGCCCTCGGGATACAGAACCAGCACCATCCCGCGCCGCAGACCCCAGCTCCCGGCTTTCATAGCTGGAACAAGATTGATATCTGGATCAACGACAACCACGTGCAGTTGATGCGCCAGCCAGTGCATGAATCCGATTCCAAAAATCTCGCTGGTCCCCACCGCGAACAGATTCCGGAAGTGCTTCCACGGCATGATCGCGCCTAGTACGACCGGGTCGATGTAGCTCTGGTGATTCGACGAAAGAATGAAGGGCCCCTTCTCCGGCAGCTTTTCCAGCCCGGTCACCTTCAGATGAAATAGGTCATTCGCAAGCATCTGAAGGATCCGGCTCGCGAGGAACCAGAACGCGGTCGTAGTCGGGCGTGACTTCGCGAGATGGAGGACTTCCGGATCCGTCACTTCCTCGCGGAAGATCGCATCCCATCCCAGCGCTGTTTCCCGCACGCGGCCCTCGACGGCGCTGACCAGAACGGCGTCCACCAGTTCGCGCACCGTGTAAATCTCGCCGATGCGCGCTTCGTCCACCTTCCCACCCAACTCGCCTTCGACCGCCACCAGCAACTCGATGCGCTGCATCGAATCAAGACCGAGATCGAGTTCCAGGTTGTCGCCCGGCAGAATGACCGCTTTCGTCTCCCGCGCATTCTCCCGGATTACCTCCAGCGCTCGCTGCACCTTCGGCTGGTCGAGCCACACAGCTTCTTCCTCGGTCAGTTCCTTCTGCTCGGCCGGTTCAGTTCCGGCCGCGCCGCGGGCCTGTTGCTCCTTGACCAGCCGCTCAATCTCGAAGCGCTTCAGCTTGCGCGTGGTGGTGCGCGGCAGGTCCTCCTGCCAGATGTCGTAGCTCAGAATCCGCTTCACACTGGGCAACTGGTGTGACAAGCCCTCTAGGTCCCAGCGAATGACTTCCTTCGCGTTGACGATCTTGCGTTCCCTGAGCACTTCGAAGTTCGGCACGATGACGGCATGCAGTCGCTCGCTCGTCGGATCGCCCGGCGTTCCTTGCATACCCATGACGCACAGTTCTTTGATGAACGGCGACTTCAGGTAGTGGGCTTCGATCTCCTCTGGGTAAAGATTCTTACCGTTGGCAAGAATGATCATCTCCTTCTTGCGCCCGGTCAGCACAAGGTTGCCGCGCGCATCCAGGTAACCTAGGTCCCCTGTAAAGAGCCAGCCATCGCGCAGCGTCTCGGCCGTCGCGTCCGGCCGGTTGTAGTAGCCCTGCATGACGATCCCGCCGCGAATCAGCACCTCGCCGACAGGAATTCCAACTTCCTCTTGCAATTGGGGATCAAGAATCTTTACCTCGACCCCCGGCAGCGCCTTGCCCGCTGAGCCGATCACAATCTTCTTCGGCGGCGTCACCACCGCACCGCCGGTGCACTCAGTCAGGCCGTACGCCTGCATCACGTCCACGCCCAGAGCGTAAAAGTCGCGGGCAATTGCCGGGTCGAAACGCGACCCTCCGGTTACGAAGAAGCGCATCTTGCGACCGATCGTGTCATGCACCTTTGCGAAGAAGACCGGCCCAAGGTTCACACCTACTCGCCGCGTCAGCCGGTTGAGACCCATCAGCCCACGCAGAGCTCTCGTCGCCATTTTTCCGCGCTTGCCGATCTCTTTGAAAATGCGTTCGTGGATGAGATAAAAGAACTGTGGTACCACGCAAAACGCCGTGATGTCGCGTTCGCTCAGCGCCCGCAGCAGTTCGGTTGTGTTCAACGACTCCAGGAACACCGCGCGCACGCCACACTCCAGCGGCATGAGCAGGTTGGCAACCTGCGCCAGGGCGTGGAAAAGCGGAAGAATACCTAGGATCGCGTCTCCCGGACCTATGTTGATGAAGTCGTGGATCGCTTTCGTTTCGGCGGCAATATTGCCGTGCGAGAGCATGACTCCCTTGGGGTCGGCGGTCGTGCCTGAGGTGTAAAGCAGAATGGCGAGTTCCGACTCGTTCACCTCAGCCGGCACGAAGTCTGCGGGACCGGCGGCGAGAATCGAATCGAGATTCGAGCTCGCTCCCGGCGTCGCGAACTTCCCATCCTCGGGATCAATTGCAACCAACTTCTGCCCGCCGGTTTGTGCCGCCTTCTGCGCCGTGACCCAGTGCTTTTGATCCGCAAACAGCACCGTTGCGCCGCTGTCGCGCAGCAGCTTCTCCACCTGATCGGCGTGGTAGGTGGCATCAAGCGGAACGGCGACACATCCATGCGCCAGCGTTCCCAGGTAGCTGGCGACCCAGCGCGGCCCGTTATCGGCGAGGATGGCGCAGCGCGAACCGCGTTCGATGGCCTGCTCGCCCAGCCAGCTTCCCACCGACTCGGCCATGCGGCGCATGTCGGCATACGTATGCTGCTCAATTTCGTGAGAACGCTGCACCTCGACCGCGATGGCAGACGGCCAGCGCTCCGCGCCCTCCACAAAGTTGCGGTAAAAAAGGCTCATCGTTTCGCTCGTGACTATACAGCAAATCACTACGAACGGCAGTGCCAGCCTGGGGGCAGGCGTGCGCAACCGCGTGCCCCGCTCAGCATCCATATGTTAGGCTTTTAAAGAACACTTCCTTCACTTCCAAGGGTTTGCCGCTTTGATCAATGCTGTCATCGCCAAGATTTTTGGCACCAAGAACGAACGCGAAATCAAGCGTTTGACGCCGCTCGTCGGTCAAGTCAGCGCGTTCGAACCCGCCATGCAGCGCTTTTCTGACGCGGATTTGCGCACCAAGACCGACGAATTCCGGCGTCGCCTCAAAGACCGTCTATCCGGGGTGGTGGATGACCCGGAGGGCGATCCGGACCAGCAAAAGCTGGTCGAGACGCAGCGCGACCTGGCGCTGAAGGAAGTCCTGGACGAGATCCTCCCTGAAGTTTTCGCTGTCGTGCGCGAAGCGGGCCGCCGCGTCCTGAATATGCGGCATTTCGACGTGCAGCTAATCGGCGGCGCAGTCCTGCACCAGGGCAAGATCGCGGAAATGAAGACCGGCGAGGGGAAAACGCTCGTCGCTACTTTGCCCGTCTACCTCAATGCTCTCTCCGGCCGCGGCGTACACGTGGTCACCGTCAATGACTACCTCGCCAAACGCGACTCCGAGTGGATGGGCAAGATCTACCAGTTCCTCGGGCTGACGGTCGGCGTCATCGTGCATGAACTCGACGACGACGAGCGCCGTGAAGCCTACGCCGCCGATGTCACCTACGGCACCAACAATGAATTCGGTTTCGACTACCTGCGCGACAACATGAAGTTCGACGTCGCCGACCGGGTGCAGCGCGGCCACAACTTCGGCATCGTCGACGAAGTCGACTCCATCCTGATTGACGAAGCGCGCACCCCGCTCATCATTTCTGGCGCGAGCGAGGAGTCCACCGACAAGTACGGGCGCGTAAACCGCATCATCCCGAGCCTGAAGAAGGGCGAAGAGATCCAAAAGTCGGTGGAAGAGAAGGTTCTTACCGGCGACTATGTGGTCGACGAGAAGCATCGTACCATCACCGTGACCGACGAGGGCTGGGAGCGGGTGGAGCAACTCCTCGGCATCGGTAACATCGCCGATCCGGAAAACTGGGACCTCAAACATCACGTCGAAACCGCCATCAAGGCGCACGCGCTCTACCGCCGCGACGTCGAATACGTTGTCAAAGAAGGCGAAGTCCTCATCGTCGACGAGTTCACCGGCCGCCTCATGCCCGGCCGTCGCTGGTCCGATGGCCTGCATCAGGCCGTGGAAGCGAAAGAAGGTGTCAAGATCGAGCGCGAGAATCAGACGCTCGCCACCATCACCTTCCAGAACTACTTCCGCATGTACAAGAAGCTGGCCGGCATGACCGGTACGGCCGAAACCGAGGCGGCGGAGTTCGACAAAATCTACAAGCTGGAAGTGGTGGTCATTCCCACCAACCGCACGCTCCTGCGCAAAGAAAACCCCGACACCGTCTACCGCACTGAGAAAGAAAAATACTTCGCCGCCGCCGACGAAATTGCGCAGATGAACGCCACCGGGCAGCCCATCCTGGTGGGCACCACGTCCATCGAAAAATCCGAGCGCCTTTCAGAAATCCTGAAGAAGAAAGGCATTCGCCACGTCGTGCTCAACGCCAAGTACCACGAGCGCGAGGCTGAAATCGTTGCCCAGGCTGGCCGCAAAGGCGTCGTCACCATCGCTACCAACATGGCCGGCCGCGGCACCGATATTCTTCTGGGCGGCAACGCCGAGTTTGTGGCCAAGCAGGAATGTGTGAAAAAAGGCCTCGCGCAACAGATGCGTGCCGTGCAGGGCCAGGTTGAGGCCGTTGCTCCCGACGCGAACACCACCGTCTTCTACTACCAGGGCAGCGAATACAGCGTTCCCACCGAGAAATGGACCGAAGTCTTCGAGCGACATAAAGTCGATATCGACACAGAACACAAGGAAGTCGTCGCGCTCGGCGGCCTCCACATTCTAGGAACGGAACGCCACGAGGCCCGCCGCATCGACAATCAGCTCCGCGGACGCGCCGGCCGCCAAGGCGATCCCGGTTCCTCGCGCTTCTACCTGTCGCTCGAAGACGACCTCATGCGCATCTTCGCCAAGGAGTGGGTCTCGACCCTGCTCCAGCGGCTGGGCATGGAAGAAGGCGTCCCCATCGAATCGCGCATGATCAGCCGCCGCATCGAAGCGGCGCAGAAAGCCGTCGAGACACAGAACTTCGAATCGCGCAAACATCTTCTCGAATACGACGACGTGATGAACAAGCAGCGCGAAGCCGTCTACGGCCTGCGCCGCCAGTTGCTCGAAGGCGTCGAACAGAAAGAGATTATTCTCGAGGACTATGTCTCCGGCATTCTCGGCGACCTGCTGGAACAATACTGTCCCGCCAAAGCGCACGCCGATGACTGGAACCTGAAGGCCCTGAAGGACGCCATCTTCTCCCGCTTCGGAGTGGATCTGCAGGCGGAAGGCGTCAAACTCGAGACGCTGAACCGCTCAGAGGTCGGCGACGCGATCTTCGAAAAGCTCAAACAGCGCTACGACGCCAAGGAGCACCTCATCGGCGCCGATGCCATGCGCTACCACGAGCGCATGATCATGCTCAACGTGATCGACCAGCAGTGGAAAGATCACCTGCTCGCGATGGACCACCTGAAAGAGGGCATCGGTCTGCGCGGCTACGCCCAGCACGATCCCCTCGTCGAGTACAAGCGCGAATCCTTCGACATGTTCGAAGCCATGATGCAGCGCTTCCAGGAAGAGACGGTCCGCATCCTTTACCTGATGCAGATTCTGGACCGCCCGGGAGACGAAGGAGGACCATCGAGACCGCCCACCGGTGGACCGGAGGGAGGCGCGCCGGAGGCCGGGGTTCCCGTGCTGCGGACCGGCGGCCGCGGAGGCAATGGCCGCCCGCCACGCGTCGCCGCTACTTCGATAGACGAACTGGAAGCCGCATTCGCGCGCCGCAAGAAGCGCGAACTGGAGCAGGCACGTATGGCCGGCTCCGGCGATCAGCAACCGGTGCAGCAAGTGGTGCGTTCGGGTGACAAAGTAGGCCGCAACGATCCATGCCCTTGCGGCTCAGGCAAGAAATACAAAAAGTGCCACGGGGCGTAAGAGTCTCTCGGGTAGGGCACGGCTTCAGCCGTGCCGTTCTCCGCATGGAACGATGAGGGCTTTAGCCCCTGCGGGAGAAACTTGGGAGGCTATGATTTATGAGCAAAGCCAGAGGTTACGCCGCCACTACTGCCAAAGCTGCACTGACGCCGTATTCCTTCGAGCGGCGTGAGCCGCGAGACCACGACGTCGCCATCGACATCAAGTATTGCGGCATCTGCCATTCCGACATTCATCAGGCCCGCGAGGAATGGGGTACCGCGATTTTCCCCATGGTGCCCGGACACGAAATCGCCGGAGTTGTTACGGCGGTCGGCGGCAAAGTCACCAAGTACAAGGTTGGCGACAAAGTCGGCGTCGGCTGTTTCGTCGATTCCTGCCGCGAATGCGTTGCCTGCCATCGGGGCCTCGAGCAGTACTGCGCTCAGCAGGCCGTCTGGACCTACAACGCCCGCGAGAAGGACGGCAGGCCAACCTACGGCGGCTACTCCGAGAAGATCGTGGTCGACGAGAACTATGTGCTTCGCATGCCCGCGAATCTCCCGCTGGATGCTGCGGCGCCGCTGCTCTGCGCTGGAATTACGCTCTATTCCCCGTTAATGCATTGGCACGCCGGTCCTGGCAAGAAAGTCGCGATCGTCGGCCTCGGTGGCCTTGGTCACATGGGCGTCAAACTCGCGCACGCTCTGGGCGCCGATGTCACGGTTCTCAGCCAGTCGCTGAAGAAAGAGGCTGACGGCAAACGCCTCGGTGCCGATCACTTCTATGCAACTGCAGATCCCGCGACATTCACCAAGTTGAAAAATTCCTTCGATCTCATCATCAACACCGTTTCAGCAGGTATCGATTGGAACCAGTACCTCAGCCTGTTGGCCGTTGACGGCTCGATGGTTGTGGTCGGCATTCCCGAGGAACAAAACTCGGTTGCCGCCTTCTCGCTGGTGATGGGCCGGCACAGTCTCGCGGGCTCCGCAATCGGGGGCATTCAGGAAACGCAGCAGATGCTGGACTTCTGCGGCAAACACAACATAACGTCCGACATCGAGATCATTACGATCCAAAAAGTGAACGAAGCCTACGACCGCGTGCTGAAGAGTGACGTGCGCTACCGCTTCGTGATCGACATGGCCTCGCTCAAAGCCGCCTGACATTCTTGGGCGACCAGCCCACTACGCGTCTCCCTGTGCTTGCAGCCGGGGGTTACAATAAAATTAGAGCTGTGCGAGGAGGTTTCCCCATGATCGCCCTCCGCCTCGTTCGCTTCATCGAACTTCATTCCGACCCACTCGCCCGCGGGCTGCTTGAAAAATTCCTGCACTCGGCGCAGACCGAAGACCTGAAGAAAGTTCCGGCCGGCGAACTGCACGACCGCAGCCACGCCATTTTCTTCAACCTCAGCGACTGGCTGATGGGCAAGTCCGAAGCCGAGATCGAGCGCCTCTACACGGAGATCGGCGCCCGGCGCGCCGCGCAGAGCGTGGCCCTGCCGCATCTGTTGGCCGCCATCATGATGACCAAGACTCACCTCTGGGAATTCCTTGAGCGTCAGGGCGTGCTGGAGAAGCCCGGAGAGATCTTCGGCGAACTGGAGCTGCTGCGCCATCTCGACCGCTTCTTCGATCGCGCCTTGTTCTATGCCACGAAGGGCTATGAAGAAGAAGTGCAGCGCAGGCGCTCGGCAGAGCTACACGCGGCTTGAGCGCGGTTTCTTGCCACGAATCGCCGCAAACGTCATTTCTGTTGCTGGATGCCCCGTGCGCCGTTTCCAGGCAAAAAACATCGGCGCGTACGTATCGGTAACGTAATCCTTGCGAGAAACGCCGAGCTTCTCCGCCGTCGCGTCAATCCAGCGCGGCGCCCCTTCGATCTCGCCAATGTTGCCAATGGGCGTTTCGTCGAGCAGAACGTGCCCGTTTCCGTCTGACCACTCAGCACGATATTTCTCGTAGACAAACGAAGGCGCGAGTCCCAGCAATCGTAGGATGATGTCAACCTGTTTCCCATCCCCAACCATCGTTTCGGTTTCAACTCGGCTCTTGTGCCGTCCCGTCTTGCCCTTCGCCTTGTGGGTCAGAATCCACTGATCCCCATACTTGCGCAGCCTCAGCATCCCTCCACGCCGCCGCAGTCTCTGGGCGGGAAAGTCGTACAGCGTGTTGTACTCGTGCGTGCGCGGTGTAATGCACCGAAACCCCGCCGCCTGCAGCTTGCGCTCGACCGCCGTCAGATCGTTAATCGCGAACTTGATTTCGACTTCTTTGCTGGATTTCAATGGACCCGCACCTGTGCTCACGCAAACGTCGGCAACTTCACCATGTCTTCCGCCGGCACACCTTCCGTCGGATACCCCGCCTTCTTCCATGCCCCCAACCCACCGGCGATCACAAACGTCTCAAATCCCCGCACTCGCAGCAGATGCGCCACCCGGGCGCTGGTTGCCTCGCGCGCTCAAGTGCAGTACAGGAAAAGCAGCTTATCGGGAGGCAATAGCTGTGCTTCTTCATCCAGACGATTCGGCTCAATACGAATCGATCCTTTAATCCGTTCCGCCTCGGCATCGTAGTATCCATGGCTGCGCACGTCGACCACCAGCACTTCATCGCCCGCCGACTCAAGATGCTGCGCCAGTTCCTCTACCGTAACTCGCGGAACGTTGCGCGCGCCCCGATGCCTGCGATAATCCCAGATGCGGTAGCCAAGATAGGCAATCGCGGCCAGCGCCAACATGATCTCCGCCGCACGCCCCGCTGCCACCAGTCCCCGTGTGATGGCCCGCAGAAAATCGCTGAACAGGAATCCCGCGGCGCCATAGGTCAGAACATAAATTGCTGCGCCCAGAAAATCGAACCACACGAACGTACGCGCCCGCATGCGCATGCTCCCCGCCAGCGGCGGAGCCATGGTGTTGATCCCCGGTACAAATTTGGCAAATACCAGCGCCTTCTTGCCGCGTTTATAAAATGCCTGCGCCGAACGCAGTATGCAAGTTTCCGGGTTGATGGACACGCGACACAAGAATCCCAGCAGCGCCCACCCCGAATGCCGTCCCACCAGAAACATCAGCCAGTCGCCCCACAGCATGGCACCAATCGCTACCGCCAATGCGGCCAGCGGATTCATCACGTGCCACGCACACGCCGTCCCGGCCGCGAGAAGCGCCAGCGCCGCGGGCACCGGCAGCCCCATCGTTTCGGCAAACACCACGAGCGCCAGCAGACTGTAGCCGTGACGGCTGAAGAGTCGAAGAACGTCGTCCATGCAGGAAGTTGAATCAGTATAAACAAACGGGCGGTTCATCACCGGCCGTGGTGTTACGCTCGATCGCTGAGCCCTACTCCATACCCAAAGGAGACAGCATGCCCGCACGCCGCTACATCAACCTGCCCGGCCGCCGCCCGAACCTTCCCTTCAGCGATGCCGTTCTTGTCGGCGACACGCTCTACATCTCCGGCCGCATCGGAATCGATCCCGCTACCGGGAAAGTCCCGCACGATCCCGATCGCGAGGCCGCTCTCTTATTCGATCAGTTCGTAGAAGTTCTCAAGCAGGCAGGCATGACCATGGACGATCTCGTCTCGCTAACCGTGCACTGTCCCGACGTTTCTCTCTGGCAGCAGTTCAACGCCCGCTACGTTCGCCGCTTCTCGCGGGAGTTTCCCGCAAGGGCATTTCTGGGATCGGGTCCGCTCCTCTTCAATGGCCGCTTCGAGATGCTGGGAGTAGCAGTGCAAAGCTGAAGGGGTTCAGCTAAAGGCTAAGAGCTAGAAGCTAAAAGCTTATTTTTCTCTCGACACGACAAACTCCGGCGCCCACAACAGTGCCCGCTTGTACTCGGAATCAGGGAAGGTGCAGATCGCCTTCCGGGCCGATTCCGCGTATTCCGCGGCGCGCCGGTTCGCGGCCTCGACCGCATCATAGCGATGCAGGATGCTTAGAATCTGCTCGTGCGTCACGCCATTGAACATGCGCTCGCGCAGCACGGATTCGATCTTGGCGCGTTCTTCCAGCGTGCAGCGTTCGAGCGCGTGAATCACCGCCATCGTCGCCTTGCCCTCACGCAGGTCGCTGGCCACCGGTTTCCCCAGCACACTCTCGGATGCAGTCAGATCCAGCACGTCGTCCACGATCTGGAAAGCCATTCCCAGATCGCGCCCGTACTGCGCCACTTTCTCTTCCTGCTCTGGCGTCGCTTTCCCCAGAATCGCGCCCATGCGCATACAAACCGAAAAAAGGCACGCTGTCTTGCGATAGATCAGGTCAAAGTGCTCGTTGAGCGTAATGCTCTTGCCCAGTTTCTCCATCTGCAGCAGTTCGCCTTCCACCATCTGCTGCGTCAGTTCAATTAGCGCATCCAGGATGCGGAAGTTCCGCTCCTGCACCGCGATCTTGAACGACTGCATGTAGAGCCAGTCGCCCGCGAGCACGCATTTTGCATTGCCCCACTGCGTATTCGCTGCCGGACGCCCGCGCCGCGTCTGTGCTTCGTCAATGATGTCGTCGTGCACCAGCGTGGCCGTGTGGATAATTTCCATCACCGCGCCCAACCGCACCGCACCCCGCCCTTCATAGTTGAAGAGCTTGGACGAAAGCAGCAGCAACGCCGGACGAATCCGTTTCCCTCCGCCCGCGCGCAGATGTTCCCCTATATCGGTGATAGCCGCGACGTTCGACACGGTATCGCGACCGAACTCCCGCTCAATCGCCGAGAGATCCTCGCGCAGGAACTCGAATACTTCGCCGTTCGTGGCCGCTGGTGTGCTCAATTTCAAAATGTCAAAGGCCTCTCACCGCCGAGATCGCAGAGAACGCCGAGAACATCAGTTCAAGTCAACAATCAGAACCGAAAACGAATGCGCACCTTGAAAAGCCGAAATCCTCGGCGATCTCGGCGTCCTCGGCGGTGAATCCCTTACCCTCGGTAGTTCGTGAACTGCATATCAATCCCAAAGTCCGTCGCTTTCAGCAGCGCGATGATCTCCTGCAGCGTGTCGCGGTCCCGCCCGCTCACCCGCACCAGATCGCCCTGAATCGAAGCCTGCACCTTCTTCTTCGAGTCTTTAATCAACTTCACAATCTCGCGCGCCTTCTCGATTGGGATCCCTTGCTGCAGCGTAATCTTCTGCTTCGACGTGCTCCCCGCCGCCGGCTCAATCGGTCCGTAGGTCAACCCCTTCAAGGGCACCCCGCGCTTTACCAATTTCTGCTGCAGGATGTCGTTGATCGACTTCAGTCGGAAATCATCCGCCGAATGCAGAATGACCGCGTCCTTCCCCTCCAACTCAATGCTCGACTTCGAGTCTTTCAGGTCGAAGCGCGTGGTGATTTCTTTCATCGCGTAATTGATCGCGTTATGCACTTCCTGCAGATCAATCTTGCTCACGATATCGAAGCTGCTATCCGGCATGCCGTCTTTCCACTCCTTCAGATTCCCTCGCCCCACGAAGGATGCAAATGCAACTCACAAGGCTAAACTGCCCGCGTCCTTTCGTGAAGGGAAAAGAACCGGTTGAAGTTTTCAGCCGATTTGAAGCCAATGTCCTCGGTTGCGAGCCCGCGCAGTTCGCCGATCTGGCGTGCGACTTCCTTCACAAACGCCGGCTCGTTCCGCTTGCCGCGATGGGGAACCGGCGCCAGGAAGGGCGAGTCGGTCTCAATCAGCATCCGCTCAAGCGGCACTTCCTTGGCCGCGTCGCGAATCGACTGTGCCTTGGCAAACGTCACGTTCCCGGCAAACGAAATCATGAACCCCATGTCGAGTGCCTTCTTCATATGTGCCAGCGTCCCGGTGAAGCAATGCAAAATCCCACCCAGTCCGTTTGACTGCCAATGCTCGTCGATCAGTGCCAGCGTGTCGTCCCAGGCATTTTCGCTGTTGTCCGAAGGCCGGCAGTGAATGATGATCGGCAACTTCGCCGCCCGTGCTAACTCCATCTGCCGCAGAAAAACTGTCTTCTGCACGTCCCGCGGCGAGTGATCGTAGTAGTAGTCCAGGCCAATCTCACCCCACCCGACCACCTTCTCGTGTCGAGCGAGAGTCGCCAGCTCATCAAAATCCTTGTCCGTCCCCAGCGCCGCCTCGTGCGGATGAATCCCAATCGACGCGTAAATCCAGTCGTATTTCTCCGCCGTCTTGATCGCGCAATCGAGCGATCCCGGCCCCGTGCCGCTGCCAATGTGCAGAATCGCGTCGACTCCCGCCGCTTTCGCGCGCGCAATCATTTCTTCGCGGTCGCCATCAAACCGCGGTCCTTCCAAATGAGCATGGGAATCAATGAACATTGCGGCGAGTCACACTGTCTTCAGTTTGCCATTCCGAATCTTTAGATTGTCATCTTGAGCGAAGCGAAGGACCTATGCAACCCGCCCGCAGCACAGAGGCCGGTTGTCCGTGAGACGTTCTCTACCCAACCCCAGACGCCTGAGGCCTGCCCCCAGAAGCCTGCTACTTCAGCCTCGCCCCAATCGGCACATCCTCATGGAACCCGCACAGCACAGGCCTTCCGCCCTCAAGCGACGCAGCCACGATCATCCCGTTCGATTCCAGCCCGCGCAGCTTGCGTGGCGCCAGGTTCGCCACGATCACCACCTTGCGCCCGATCAGAGTCTCCGGCGCATACGCCTCAGCAATCCCGGCCACGACCTGTCGCACCTCGGTACCAATGTCGATCTCCAACCGCAGCAGCTTGTCCGCGCCCTTTACCTTCTCGGCCACTTTCACCACGCCCACGCGCAATTCGACCTTGGCGAAGTCATCAATCGTGATCTTGGCGTCAGTCGTCGCAGATGGAGCGCTGGTCGCCGCCGCAACAGGGACTGACGCCTTCGCCTCACTCGACGCTGGAGCCTCCACGGCAACACTCCGCCGTTCCTCTTCCATCTTGTGCATCCTTTCAATGGCAGACTTGTCGGCGCGCGGAAACACCGGCTCCACGCTGCCCAATTTGGTGCCCGGCGCGAGCTGTCCCCATTTCAGATCCGCCAAGGCAGCCTTCTGTATCTCGCCCAGTCCAAGCTGCTTCCAGATTTTCGCCGTTGAATCGGGTATGACGGGATGCGCGAGCGCCGTCACCACACGCAGCGCCTCCGCTGCCGTGTAGAGAACCGTCGCCAACCGCGCCCGGCTCGCGTCATCCTGCTTCTCGCCCAACACCCAAGGCGCATTCTCGCCAATGTACTTGTCCACCGCGCTGACAAACGCCCACACCGCACTGAGCGCACGCGAGAACTGAAATTCATCGAACAGCTTTCCAAATTCCGCAATCGTCTCCTGCGCCTGCCGCTGGATCGCTTCTTCGCCCGCCGTCACCGTTCCTGCCATCGGCACCACTCCGCCGCAGTAGCGCGTGATCATCGACAACGACCGGCTCGACAGATTCCCCAGCCCGTTGGCCAGGTCCGCGTTGTAGCGTTGCACCAGCGCATCAAAAGAAAACGACCCATCCTGCCCGAACACAATCTCCCGCAGCAGAAAGTAGCGCAGCGCATCCGCCCCGAGCACCTCGAGAATCGTTTCCGAGCGCACAATATTCCCGCGTGACTTCGACATCTTGCTTTCTTCAAACAGCAGCCACCCGTGCGCCACAATGCCCTTGGGCAGAGGCAATCCCGCCGCCATTAGAAGCGCCGGCCAGTACACGCAGTGGAAGCGCACAATCTCCTTGCCGATCATGTGCACATCCGCCGGCCAGTAGCGCTCGTACTTCTTCGTATCGGAGGACCCGTACCCCAGCGCCGTAATGTAGTTGGCCAGCGCATCCAGCCACACGTAAATCACGTGCCCCGGATCATCCGGCACCGGGATGCCCCACTTGAGCGTCGACCGGCTGATCGACAAGTCGCGTAGTCCGCTGCGCACAAACGACATCACTTCATTCCGCCGCGTTTCTGGACGAATGAAATCCGGCTGCTCCGTATACAGCTTGAGCAGCTTTCCCGCAAACGCCGAAAGCTTGAAGAAGTAGTTTTCCTCTTCCACGGTTTCCGTCGGTCGCCCGCACTCCGGACACGGCGCGCCCTCGCCGACTGCATCCACGTACAGCTCGTCGTGCACGCAGTACTGCCCGACATAGCGGCTTTTGTAGATGAACCCGTTGTCGCGAATGCGGCGGAAGAGTTCCTGCACGCCCCGCTTATGCCGTTCTTCGGTCGTGCGGATGAAGTCGTCGTTGGTCAGCCCCATGCGCTCCCACAACGCCTTGAAAGCAGCCGCGACGTCGTCCGTGAATTTCTGGGGCGTGATCCCCGCCGCCTGCGCGGCCCGCTCAATCTTCTGCCCGTGTTCGTCGGTGCCCGTGAGAAAGTACGTGTCATACCCAAGCAGCCGTTTGCGCCGCGCAATCGTGTCGCACACCACCGTCGTATACGTATGCCCGATATGCGGCCGTGCATTGACGTAGTAAATCGGCGTCGTAATGTAAAACTTCTCGCTCATCTCGCCCCAACTAGTGTCGTTGTTTCAATTTCCAAATTGTCAGTTCGCTCATCCTGAGCGAAGCGAAGGACCTGTGCAGCTTGCTCGGACGATCACAAAAGGCTCGCTTCACTCACTCTTTCCCAGATAGACCCGCACAGCCTCCTGCATCACCCGCTTCAGCGGCACCTGTTTCTCCGTCGCAATCCGCCGACAGTCTTCATACTCCGGCGCATAGTGGCTCACCGTGCCATTCAGATTCGCGACCTTCATCCGCACATCGCCCCACTGCGTCGTCACCGTCTCAAACCGCCGTTCCAGCACCCGCCGCTGCTCTTCGCGCCGCCGCACGCCGAGCGTCGTTGTCTCCGCCAGAACGATCTTCTCCATCCGCTCCGCATCCTCCGGCCGCGCCAGCACCGTCAGCAGCATCCCCGGACGGCTCTTCTTCATCTGCACCGCCGTCCCGAAAGCGTCCAGCGCGCCTTCCTTGAGCAACCGATCCATCACGTACCCAAACACCTGTGGCGAAAGATCGTCGAGGTTCGCCTCAAGCACCATAATCGTCTGCTGCGCATGCTTCTCATCGGCCGCGCGCGTTTCGCCCAGGGTGATCCGCAGCACATTGGCCTGATCCTGAAAATCCCGCGTTCCCGCCCCGTAAGCGCTCGTCTGCACCCGCATCTGCGGTATCGAACCAAACCGATTCACCAGCGTTTTCACGATCGCCGCCCCCGTCGGCGTCACCAGCTCCACCAGCGGCCCCGACGAATACACCGGAGCATCCTTCAGCAGTTCAAGCGTCGCCGGAGCCGGAACCGGCAGCGTCCCATGCGCGCACCTCACCGTGCCCGACCCAACATTCAGCGGCGAGCACACCCACTCATCTACGCCCAGGGCCTCCGCCCCGACCGCAGCGCACACAATGTCCACCATCGCATCCACTGCCCCGACTTCGTGAAAGTGAATCTTCTGCACCGAAGTGTCGTGGATCTTCGCCTCCGCCGCTGCCAAATTTTTAAAGATCGCGATCGCCGTTTTCTTTGCCGTCTCGCCGATCCCGGCCCGCTGGATGATCTCGCGAATCTCGCTCAATTCTCGCTCGTGGTTGGGTTGGTGTGGGTGCGGGCGACTCGCCCGCACATCTCTGGCAGTATGAGAATGCTCAGTTCCATGATCATGTTCGTGACGCTCATGCTCATGCTCATGCCTCTGCTGCTCCCAGTAAACCTCCCGCGGCAATTCTTTCTCGTCGCCCACGAACACATCAACCTTCGTCGCCGCAATCCCCTGCCGCGTCGCCCGCTTGATCTCGAGCCGCGCCCCGATGTTCAGCGCTGCCACCGCATCCTCGAACACCCGCGTTGGCACACCAGCATCGAGCAGCGCGCCCAGGAACATATCGCCGCTAATGCCCGAGAAACAATCGAGATAGGCTATGCGCATGCTGAAGTCAACTTCCTGAACCACCAAGGACACGAACGGTCACTCAGGAACACCAGTCTTTCGCAATTCCTTCGTGTTCTTTCGTGCCCTTTGGGGCAAAAGCCTTTCGCTGGCCCTCACAAAAATCTCGCCGCCCGCGAGATGAGTCTCCCATCATAGGGCCCGCTGTTCGCACCGTCAAACCGCGCCGACCCGCCGCCATTTGCTACAATCACTATTTTCTTCAACAAGTTAGAGGACTTCTTGTACCGACACCTCGAACGCCGACTGGCCGAACACGTCCGCTCCTACCTGCGCCATACCTACGGCCTCGATTTGCCGAATCTGGTCGTCGAACAGCCTCCTAAAGTCGCGCTCGGCGAATACGCTTTCCCTGTCTTTGAGCTGGCCAAGAAGTTGCGAAAGCCGCCGCGCAAAATTGCCGAGGAGATGCTGACCGGTATTGGCCAAATTACTGGTTTCGACAAGCTGGAAGCAGCTGGCGCCGGCTACATCAACGCCAAGGTGAACCGGGGCGAACTGGCTGCCGCGCTCGTGGCCGACCAGCGTCCTCCCCATGCGACACCTCCCGGCAAGATCCTGGTCGAGCACTCGAGCATTAATCCAAACAAGGCCGCGCATATTGGTCACCTGCGCAACGCGATTCTTGGCGATACGTTTGTTCGCCTGCTGCGTCTCGCGAATCGGACGGTGGATGTGCAGAACTACATCGACAACACCGGCGTGCAGGTGGCGGATGTGGTTGTTGGATTTCTGCATCTGGAAAAGAAGACAAAGGCAGAAGTCGAAGAGCTTGCTCGGCGCGGATACGAGGACCGTGGCTCAACTCAGGTCCCGAGGCCGTTCGACTACTACTGCTGGGATCTCTACGCGCGCGTCTCGCAGTGGTACGAGGCCGACAAAGAAAATCTGAAGACGCGCGCCGCCACGCTGCACGCCATCGAAGAAGGGGGCAACGAGACGGCCGCGCTGGCCGAGTTGATCTCCACCACCGTGCTGCGCCGCCATCTCGAAACCATGGACCGGCTCGACATCGAGTACGACTTCCTGCCACGCGAGAGCGAAATCCTACGCTTGCACTTCTGGGACGCAGCCTTCACCAAGCTGAAAGCCGCGGGCGTGCTTACCTTCGAGAGTGAGGGTAAGAACAAAGGCTGCTGGATCATGCGCCGCGCCGGTACTGCGGAATCGTCCGAAGATGAAACGGCGGAAAACGTCACCGCCGACAACGCCATCGCTGAAGAAGATCAGAAGGTCATCGTCCGCTCGAACGGTACGGTCGGCTACGTGGGCAAAGACATTGCCTACCACATGTGGAAGTTCGGCCTGCTGGGCAAAGATTTCGGCTACCGCCGCTTCTACCACTATCCGAACGGCCGCGATTGTTGGATCTCCGCCGAGAGCGGCGAGCAGAAGCATCCGCACTTCGGCGACGTCGCCGAGATTTACAACGTGATTGACGCGCGCCAGTCCGAAGCTCAGAACACGGTGATCGAAGCGCTGCGTGGCCTCGGCCACAATGAAATGGCCGACCGCTACACGCATTTCTCCTACGAGATGGTCGCGCTCACGCCGCGCTGCGCCGAAGAACTCGGCTACATTCTTTCGGAAGATGAACGCGGCCGCTCCTATATCGAGGTTTCCGGCCGCAAAGGCTTCGGCGTGAAGGCTGACGATCTGATGGACCGCCTGATCGCGTCGGCTAGAAGGGAAGTGGATTCGCGCCATCCCGAACTCGGCGACGCCGAGCGCGGCGACATCGCCCGCCAAATTGCCTTCGGCGCACTGCGCTTCTTCATGCTGAAGTTCACGAAGCCGTCAGTCATCGCCTTCGACTTCAAAGACGCGCTAAGTTTCGAAGGTGAAACTGGACCCTACGTCCAGTACGCTGTAGTGCGCGCGACGAACATCTTCCGCAAAGGCGGGCTCGATCCCGATACCTTTTGCCGGGATGTCGCGAGCCGTCTGTCGCCCGCGGACTTCGCGAGGAGTCTCTCCGGCGAGATGGGCGACGAGATCTGGGAACTCTGGCTGGCTGCCGCGAAGACATCACTCGTGGTCGACCAGTGCATCGCCACGACTGAACCCGCCTACGCTGCCAAACACGCTTTTCAGCTGGCGCAAATGTTCAACTCGTTCTACCACCACCACCCCATCCTGGTGGAAGCGGACGAGACGAGGAAGGAATTCCTGCTGGCGACCGTGGCAGTGGTGCGCCGCGAGTTGATTCGCGTGCTGGCGGTGCTGGGGATCACCGTGCCGAGAGTGATGTAGGTCGGCGCGTGGGATTGGTTGGGATTGTGTGGGGTTGATTGTGTGGGGCGCGGGCGTCCTCGCCCGCCCAGGCCAAGCGAAGCTCGGCAGCTGCTTTTGCTGGCGTGATCGCCCGCGGCATCTCCTTTGCGGACTGGAAACCTGCGGAGCTGCGCTCCGCCGCACGGGCGAGGACGCCCGTGCCCACACAGACTCACACAGAGTGCTCCCCCTCCACGCCACTTGGCCCACTGCCATCATTCGTCGTACCTTCACTTAGAAGCTTCCAAGCCAACTCTTTCGCGAATTGTCATGCTGAGCGCAGCGAAGCATCCCTATAGCGACCAAAAGTCTCTCGCGCGGATTGTTCGCTAGGAGTAGGGATTCCTCGCTTCGCTCGAAATGACAAATGAGAGGGCCGCGAGGCTTCGTCAGGATTTCCTATGAACCCGCGTACCCGTAGCTGTCTTTACCTGCGCTGCATCAGCGCCGCACTTCTCACACTTGCTTCCCTCACGGCAGTAGCTCAAGATCCAACTCCCCCCAAGCGTCCCAAGATCGCCCTTGTCCTCTCGGGCGGCGCAGCGCGCGGCCTCGCGCATGTTGGCGTCATCGCCTGGCTCGACGAGCATCACATCCCGGTGGACTCCGTTGCTGGCACCAGCATGGGCGCACTTATGGGCGCGATGTACGCCACCGGCATGTCTCCAGCGGATATGCGCAAGTTCATCGACGACATCAACTGGGAAGCCTCGCAGGCAAGTGAGCCGCGTTACGACCAGCTTTCTTTCCGCCGCAAGGAAGACCGGCGCGCCTTTCAGATCGGTATTCCGCTCGGCCTCGCGCACGGCGTCAACGGGCCGAACGGATTCAATCCTGGCTATGGCGTCGGACTCCTGCTTGACCGCGTCGCGCTACTGTATTCGACCGTGACGAGCTTCGACGACCTGCCCATCCCGTTTCGCTGCGTTGCCACCGACATGCTGCAAGGCAAGGCCGTCGTGCTCGAAGACGGGTCCCTGGCCGAGGCGTTACGCTCGAGCATGTCGATTCCGGGCGTGTACACGCCGGTGGAACTGAAGGGAACCATTCTTTCCGACGGCGGATTGGTCGACAACATACCTACCGACGTTGGCCGCGCCTTCGGTGCTGACATCGTGATCGCAGTGGATGTTTCTTCGCCGCTGGGCGACCGCCAGAAACTGCAAACGCTCGGCGGCGTGCTCGATCAGGCGGTGGACGTCATGACCATTGAGCACGACCGCGAGAGCCGCAACAACGCCGATATCGTGGTGGCTCCTGATCTCAAGGGTTTCACCGGTGATGACTATATTGCTGCCAGTCAGATCATGGACGCTGGCTATAAAGCAGCTGAAAAGCGCGCGATTGTTCTCTCGCGCTTCGCCCTCACCGCGGACGAGTGGCAGCAGTATGTGGAAGCGCGCCGCCAGCGCGAACGCCAACCCGACCTGACCATTGACGCATTGCAAATCCAGGGTGTGGACTCGGCCCAGCAATTGCGTCTGGAGGAGCGGCTGGAAAGATATCTGGACCATCCACTGGACACGAAAAAGCTTGAGACGGATCTCACTCGCATCATCGGCGAAGGCCGCTATGACCGACTGGGCTACGAGTTCTTCCGCGAGCACGATCTCCAAGGCTTGCGCATACGCGCCCACGAGAAGACGTACGGTCCACCGTTCGTGGACCTGGCGCTCGATGTGAGCGGCAGCGGCGTCGGTCAGTTCGACTTTTCTGCCGGAGCGCGCTTCACGTTCATGAACGTGGGCGGGCACGGCGCCGAGTGGCGCACGGACGTCCAACTGGGCTCGCGCAACTTCTTCTCCACCGAGTGGTATCAGCCGCTGGGCACGTCACGCCTGTTCGTCGCACCCTACGGGTTCTTCACCAAACAGGTGCGGGGCGTGTTTCAGGATGGTGCGCGTGTCGCTGACTTCCGCGACCGGCGCGCCGGAACGGGGCTCGACGTCGGTTTCAATTCCGGACGGAGCAGCGAACTGCGCGTCGGTTACCGGATTACCGACAGCGACTTCAACGTGCTCGTAGGCCAGCCCACAGCGGGAGCGAATGGCACCACCGATGAAGTTCGCGCGCTCTGGACCTTCGACAATCAGGACAGCCCCGCCATCCCCAGTCGCGGCGTGCGCGCGACGCTGGAGCTCTCGCACGTCTTCAACAGTCCGGGCGCCACCCATTCCTTCCGCCAACTGGATGCGCAAACCTCTACTTTCGTGCCGCTCAGCAGGCGTGGATCGCTTTTTGTGAATACCGGTTTTGGAACATCGTTCAATCATGATCCGGGCGTGCTGCGCGACTTCGCCCTGGGTGGCCCATTTCGCCTGGGTGCCTACAACCCGTACGAACTGCTGGGGAGCCACTACTTGTACGGTAGCGTCGGCTACCGGCAGCAGGTCTACCACTTGCCCGAACCGATCGGCCACAAGGTCTACGCCGGAAGCTGGTACGAAACCGGCAGCGCCTTTCCCGACTACGACAGCGTTTCTCTGGTTCACTCGATCAACGCCGGTGTGATTGCAGAAACGTTTATGGGACCGGTGGGGTTGAGCTTCAGCGTGAGTGCCACGGGCCGAACCAAGATGAACTTCTCGATCGGGCGGCAGTTCTGAGCAGAGGTATATCTGCGGGGATGCGAGGACTTGTGAAAACTCGATTGGAGGCGATCTGAGCGCCGCTTGGTCGTCGGATGAGTTTGGGGCCGACTGCAGGCCTGCAGGACGCTTGTAGGTCGTCCTAACGCATTGGCGGGGCATTTTACGTGCAGGCCGAAGCGAAGTTCCGCGCCCGCAGCGCAGTACGGCTGGTCTTAACTAATAGTAAAAGCCTTCAAATGAAGGAGATCCACCAATCTTCAACAAGTTACGGGCCACCGCTCATGCATCCCTCCAGATTCAGGCAGCATCCAAGCCTGTAGAACCTGGAGAGGTGTGGAGATGAGGAAACTGATTGGAGTTCTGCTGCTCTCGCTTGCGACGGCCACGCTCTGGGCACAACCAAGCCCGGCGGTGCTCGGCATCCTGCGTAACGCCAAATACGTTTACGTCACCAGCTACGACGGCAACGAGTTCAATCCCAGCCTGCTGCCGGAAGATCGTGATGCGATCATCACCGTGCAGGATGCGATGAAGAAGTCCGGCAAATACGTAGTCGTGTACGAGCCCTACCAGGCCGACATGATTCTGCGCGTGATGAGCCGCGGCTCCGAAGATGTGCTGGCGGTCTACGATGCGCGCAGCAACCAGGGAACCTACCTGTGGCGCACCATGCATCGTGGCGGCTTGCAGAAAGACGAAGCGCCGCTGGTGCAGGAATTTCTCGGAGAGATGGCGAAGTTCTCGAAGTAAGCCCGGGCAGCGGGTCGAGACGGGCCACGGCCAACGCGGAAGACACTGGATCGAACCTGATCCGGCACCGCGGGAAGCCGTGGCTCTTTGCTTTGGAACAGCTTTTGTGCCACGGATGCGCACGGATTGAAACGGATTTCAACTTGTCATGCTGAGCGCAGCATCCCTATTCCCATGCGTTTCGAGTGGGTATAGGGATTCCTCGCTTCGCTCGGAATGACAATTCGTGAAAGCTATCGGCGTCCTGCGTCCGCGATGATCCGTGAGAATCAGTGGCGAATGTCTTACTTCCCGAACCCGCGCGCAAACTCCACCAGCGCGCGCACCGCGATTCCTGATGGGCCCTTGGCGATCCAGGGTTTCGTTTCTTCCATCCACGCGGTGCCGGCGATGTCGAGGTGCAGCCACGGCGTGTCCTCGGAAAACTCTTTCAGGAACATGGCAGCGCTGATGGCGCCGCCCTGGCGTCCGCCGGAGTTGACGATGTCGGCGATGTTCGACTTGATCGCTTCTTTGTATTCATCATCGATGGGCATGCGCCACATTTTTTCGCCCGAGCGCTCGAGCGCGGCGCGGAACTGGTCGTACATGGCATCGTCGCTGGCGAAGACACCGGCGTTGATCATACCGAGCGCCACCACAACGGCGCCAGTGAGGGTAGCGGCGTCGATGAGATGCGTAGCGCCGAGCTGCTTCGCGTAATGCAGGCCATCGGCGAGCACGAGGCGGCCTTCGGCGTCGGTGTTGATGATTTCGATGGACTTGCCCGACATGGCGATCTGCACATCGCCCGGCTTCTGCGCTTTGCCGGAAGGCATGTTCTCAGTGGCGCAGACGATGCAGAGGACTTTCACTTTTGGTTTCAGTAGAGCGATAGCGCGCATGGCGCCGAGCATGGCCGCTCCACCGGCCATGTCGTACTTCATTTTTTCCATGCCGTCGGCGGGTTTGATGGAGATGCCGCCCGTGTCGAACGTGATGCCCTTGCCGACCAATCCCAGCATGGGTTTTTCCGGCGCTCCGGCAGGTTCGTAACGCAGCACGATGAGCGCGGGCGGCTCGTCGGAACCTTGCGCCACGCTCCAGAAGGCGCCCATCTTCAGCTCTTTGATTTTGTCGGCGCCGTACACGTCGCATTTCAAACCGGTTTCGGTTGCCATTTTCTTGGCGCGCTCGCCGAGCATGGTCGGCGTCATGTGGTTGGAAGGCTCGTTGACAAGGTCACGCGCGAAATTCTGGGATTCGCCAACGATGCGACCCTCTTCGAGCGCGCCCTGCAGTTTGGCTGGATCGCCCTTCGCCACGACCGTGACGGTGTTCAAGCTCTGGTCCTTGCGATCGCTCTTATAGACATCGGGATCAAAATCGCCCACGAAGATGCCTTCCACGACGGCGCGCATGGCCTGCTCGGCAGGAATCGAGTTCTCGGGAATGGCAAAGGCGAAGCTGCGGATGTTTTTGCCTTTGACGGTGCGCGCGGCTGCTCCGGCGACGCGGCGCAGATCAAAGGCAGAAAAAGTCTTGGCCTTGCCGCCGCCGATCAGAAGCAGGCGTTTCGCCTTCAACTGGGGCGGACGGTGTACGAACGTTGCTTCGAAGCTCTTGCCGGTCACGTCGCCGGCGGCGATAACGTCAGCGGCAGCGTCGCGTACAGCGGCATCGCTGGTTTCGACGGTGGCTTGTGGCTTGTCTTTTTCGCCGCGATCGAGGACGACGACCGCCAGGCATTCGGTATCGCACTCCAAGGGAGCGAAGACGGAAAGATTGATTTTCATAATTAGTGATGCGACTAGTATCGCGGGCGGGAAGGGAATCGCGCAAGGGCAGCGTAGTGTCGGGGGCTATTGGCAGTCACGAAGAGGGAACGCGCCGGTTCCGCGTCTGACGTCCTGCGCCTGCTTGTCAGCGCAGCGAAGCATCCCTATTTCCATGCATCGTAGTGGGGATAGGGATTCCCCGCTGCGCTCGGAACGACAAGCTGCCTTGATTGGGGAGAAGCCTGTTGTGGATTAAGCGCTGATCAGATCATCGAGCAGATTAGCGATGTCGGGTGCGGAGCGGTTCCAGTAGTCGTTGTGCGCGCCGTAACCGATGCAGGCTTCGCGGCGTTGGTCCACACTGTCGCGAATGACGTCGGGGCGCGGTGCAGCGTGTTCGTTGGCGGTTCGCTGCATCCAGGTGTCGAGCCAGAGCGAGCGGCCGACGAAGTCGCCACTGCGATAAGCGTTGGCCCAGAGTTCCAGGCCGAGGTCGGTTGCATTGGGCGTGGTGGCGGCGTCAAGGTTGTCGGGGCGGACTGGACTCGCGGGCAGGGCCCCGGTGGTGGCCCCGTCCGGAGCTTCGCGCACCCACCAGTACAGGTGAGGGAAGAAGCGGTTAAGAAGCTGGCGCAGGGGATTGCCGAAGGACAGCAGACGCAGCGGCATGGCTCCATTGGCCTTATCGCCGAAGCCCAGGCGTTCCAGTTCCGGGTCACGCTCGCGCTTCAGGTAGGAAAGCAGGTCGGCGGAGATGAGCGCGCCTAGGCTGTGAGCGGCGATGACCACCGAGTGGTAATAGTACTCGCCGTCCTCGTCTTTGCGGTTGCAGATGTAGCGCAGCAGGGAAACGTAGCGCTCGGCGATGCGCGCCCGCGGGGCGTTCTCCAGCGGCGAAGTGCGCAGGTAGGTGTCAACGTCGAGCAGGATGTCGAGCGGCGCGAGGCCGTAGCGGTAGATGAGAGCGGTGATCGCCGTGCCGGAAGTGACCAGGACCGCGGCCGCTCCGTCGAGGATGTGGATTGTACAAGCAGTGAGGCGGCTCATCTCGGTGTTCAGCCAACCCATCTGTCCACTCCAGCCGAGCGCGGTATCTTGCCAGCCATGGCAGTAGATGAGATCGAGAAAACCGAACAGGAACGCTACCGTGAAGATGGCGTGCCAGCCCACGCTGGTTACGGTACGGAAGGAGTCAAGGCCGCGTGAGTACCAGTCGCCCAGGCTGCGCATGCTCGCGCTCGCGTAGCAGTGCAGGCTCTTGCTGCGCGCCAGCAGCGTGGGAACAACGGCGGCGAGGGGAAGTACGAAGGCGGCGGCGAGCAGCGCCAGCATGAGAGGGAAACCGGACGTGACTCCGATGAGGAGCAATCCGCCAGCGAAGATCTCGAACTCAGACTTGCCGGCTGCGCCGGAGCGGATGTCGAGCAGGGCGATGCGGCTCTCCTCGTCCAAGGGAGCGGAGAATGTGGCACTGCGGGCGGGATAGTGCAGGCGTGTCTCAAGATCGGCAATCCGTTTCTCGACTGGAATGAGGTTGCCGTTATATCCGGCGCCCATCAGCTTGTACTCGAGTTGAGCGAGGCGCACGTCGTGCGAGGGATGAACGGCCGGGCACGGAGTCGGGCAGGTGGGCGGATGCGCCCAGCGCACGACGTCCTCGAAGGTCGGAACAAGAACGGTAAACGCCCGGTCCAGGTTGAGCCATTGCGGGATGGGCGGCGGAGTGACTTGGATGGTTGCGTACAGGTGTAGGCGGCGGTTGGTGCCGGCGAAGGCTCCCGTCCACAGAAAGATGGTGGTCAGGAGGAAGGTTGCCGTGGCCAAGGCCAAGGTCAGACGTCCGGTGCGGACCGCGGCCCAGGCACGCGCTTTGGTTGGCTCATCGGCGTAGGGCCACCAGCGGCAAACAGTTCCCAGCAGATGGCCGACCAGCGCGGTCACGAGCAGCGCGAGCCAGCACAGGATGCAGGCACCGACAATCAGCTCCAGCGTCCAGAGGCTAGCCTGCTCCAGACGATGATCGCCTCCGGCGCGACACCAGCAATACAGGAAGCCGGCGAACGACAAGACAAGCAGAGCGATGCCGGACCAGTAAGCACCGCGACGCACGCTTTCGTAAGCGTCCAGGACAAAAGCCAGAAGCGCGGCACCGAGTAGCCACCACTCGATGGCCAGGGCGAGGTCGGTGATCTCAGCTCCGGCAGCCCGAAAGCCGACGAAAGCTCCGGCGGCGACAACAAGGGGTAGGCCCCAGACGAGGAGGAGCCAGAGGCGCCGTTTACTCGGAACTGGCAGGCGCGCGACCAGGAAAAGCCACCCGGTCAAAATGGCGACTCCAGCGAAAGCTGCCGCTGCCATGCGCCGCTGTGGACCTAGCGCCAAGGGCACAACTGTGCTCGCCGCCACGAGCATCAGCATGTTGAGGACTGGAATCGGTATCACGAGGATGCGGACAGCGAGGGACTGGAAGAAGGACAGCCAACGCCACGGGCGGGCCTGCTTCGGATCAGCTGTGTGCTCGACCACGGCATGGTCTACCGCGGTGCGCGAAAGACTACCGAGGTGGAACAGCAGCTGGTAGAACGCCGCGAAGAAACTGACGATGCTACTTTCCGGCCGGGCAAGATCGGACCAGCGCATGTCGAAGATGTGGACCGGGCGCTTCTCGGTACCCTCGCGGCGTTCGGTCCCGAGTCGGGTGGTCGTGAAAGCCGTGCCGTCTTCCTGCGCGACATAGCCCGCCAGTTGCGAGCGCATGAACTCGTGCGCCAGAAAATGGCGGTCGCTGATGTCACGCTGAATGACCTGCGGGGAACGGCGGCCGGAGAAGACTTCCGCCAGGTAGCCGCGATGCTCGGCCCAGTAGTGGAAGACTCGACTGATGAGACTGGCTTCTTCGGCCACGACGCGGGCGCGGGCGTCAAGTCCGGAGGTCACCGGAGCGGGGCGCAGCGGAATCTGCACGTCCGCGGCGTCGGTGGCGGAGTATCGTGGACCCGTCTCTTT
>Ga0075028_100000041_pt1 | contig 42928 bp, 36 predicted proteins | sample LitLauG_LLR_2014_FD_71390 | JGI IMG/M metagenome (GOLD analysis project Ga0075028, IMG submission 71390) | Freshwater sediment microbial communities from Pennsylvania, USA - Little Laurel Run_MetaG_LLR_2014 | ecosystem: Environmental > Aquatic > Freshwater > Creek > Sediment | place: USA... | reverse complement strand
ATCAACCATTCGAAGTCGGTCAGCTCGTAACGTCGTGTTTGCATTCAAGCTCCTCCCAAGGAGCTTGAATCAGTATTCGCGGAAAAAGGGAATCCCCTTTATGAGTTTGTGACCTAGAGGCCGGTCCGCGGCCCGAGCGCATAGGCTCAATCCAGCACCGCGTGCTCGGCTTTCACGTTCGCGGCCGCAGGCTTTGCTCCTGGCCCGCGCAAGAGCATGAGCAGGAAAACCGACGGAATGCTGACCCACAGCAGGAACTTGAAATCGTTGGCGTAGGCGATGATGGTCGCCTGGCGCGTGACTTCCGCGTTCAACCCCTCCAGGCCCGCCGGATTGAGGTTGTTCCAGTACAGCGCCGCGCCGCGGCTTTGCAGCATCCGGTTGAACGGTGTCACGCCCTCACCGATGCGCGCGTGCATGATCTGTGTCCCCTGCACCAGCAGGAACGACGAGATCGAAATGCCAACCGCGCTTCCCACATTGCGGATGAGGCTGAGGAGCGCAGCGCCGTCGCCCCGCAAGCGCGCCTCGAGGGTGGCAAACGCGACGACCTGGAGCGGAATGAAGACAAAGCCGAGGCCGAGGCCTTGCAGGAACGTGGCGGCACAGAGCGACCAGACATCGATATCAGGCGTCCAACCGATCATCAGCCACATCGCGTAGCAGAGCATGGCGATGCCGCCTGCCATAAGCACGCGGGGATCAGCCCGGGACGTCAGGCGCCCGGCCAGCATCATGGCGGCCATGGTTCCGAGGCCCCGGGGAGCCATCAGCAGGCCAGTCGTGCGGATGGAGTAGTGGCCGAGGTTCTGCAGATAGGGCGGCAGCAGCGCCGAACTCGACAACAGGATCATGCCTATGGCGAACATGATGATGAATGACATCAGAAAGTTCGTATCCCTGAAGATCGCCACGGGAATGAACGGCCTTTCCGAGATGAAGGACTGCAGGACGAACAGGTACAGGCCAAGGCACGCCAGCACGAGCTCGGCGACGATTTCTGTCGAATGGAACCAGTCCTTCTGCTCGCCACGGTCGAGCATCAGCTGAAGGGCGGCCAGTGCGAGACTGAGGCAGCCGAAGCCGAACCAGTCGAATTTGAGGCTGTTGTCGCGCTTGGTGTCGGCCATGAACAGCCAAAGGCCGCCAACGGCCAGGATGCCGAAGGGCACGTTGATGAAGAACACCCAGCGCCAATTGTAGATGTCGGTGAGATAACCGCCGAGGGTCGGACCCAAAATTGGGCCGACCATCACGCCCATGCCCCACATGGCCATCGCCGAGCCGCGCTGCTCGATCGGATAGAGATCGAGCATGGTCGCCTGGGAGAGCGGCACCAGCGCCGCGCCGAACATGCCCTGAAGCAGACGGAACAGCACGATCTGGCTGAGGTTGCTGGCCATGCCGCACAACATCGATGCGGCGGTGAAGCCGACAAGGCAGACCACGAAAAAATTGCGCCGGCCGAAGCGCGTCGCCAACCAGCCCACGGGCGCGGTGAAGATCGCGGCGGCGACCACATAGGACGTCAGTACCCAGGTGATCTGGTCAGGCGTGGCCGACAACGAGCCCTGCATGTAGGGCAGGGCGACGTTGGCGATCGTGTTGTCGAGCGCCTGCATCAGGGTCGCAAGCATCACGCACAGGACGACGACACCGCGATTGGGAGGGACGACGAACGGCGCCGCCGCTGCCTGGCTTGCCATGGCGCCCGCCTCACCAAATCTCGGACAGCCGGCGGCGGTGCCCGGTGTCGAGGGTGACGGTGACGCTCATGCCCGCGCGCAGGGCGACGCCGTCTGGATTATCGACGGCGATTCGCACCGGAATCCGTTGCACGACCTTGACCCAGTTGCCGCTGGCGTTCTGCGGCGGCAGAATCGAGAACTCCGCGCCACTGGCTGGCGAGATGCTTTCGGCCCGACCGGTCAGGGTCCGACCCGGAAAGGCGTCCACGGAGATCTGTACCGGGTCACCGTCCTTGGCGAAGGTGAGGTCCGTCTCCTTGAAATTGGCATCGACCCACAGATTGTCCGTGGACACCAAGGCGACCGCTCCCGTGTTGGTGAGCGCGGCGTTGGCGGCCACCAGGAACGTGCCAGGCTGGAGTTGATCAACCTGCGTCACCGCACCGGCGAACGGGGCGCGGATCACCGTATGGTCAAGCTGACGCTGGGCCTCGTCCACGGCGGCTTTCATCTGGAGATAATTGGGATGCTGTGTCACCGGCAAGTCGGGATTGCCGTTGAGCTTGGCCAGTGCGACCTTGGCCTGCTGTAGCAGCGACTGGTGCTGGCTCTCGGCCGAATTGAGGGCGGCGCGGGCTTGATCGACGGCCTCGACAGTGACCGCCCCGCTCTTGGCGGCCTTGGCGTTGCGATCGTAGGTCAGTTGCGCCAGCCCCATTTGAGCCTCCTGGGAGGCGATGTCGCTCAGCATCCGCTTATAGTCGACCTCCTGGGATTGCAGGTTGAGCGCGGTAAGGTCCAACTGCGCCTTGGTATTTTCGAGCGCGATGGTGAAAGGCCTGGGATCGAGGCGAAACAGCACGTCGCCTTTCTGGACGTGCTGACCCTCGTGGACCAGAACCTCGGATACGAGCCCCGACACATCGGTGGCGACCTCCAGCTTCGCGGCTTGGACATAGGCATTGTCGGTCGAGACGTAACGCCCGCCGGTCAGCCACAGATATACGGCAACCGCCGCCACCAACACGACGCTGCCCGCCATCAGGAGCTGGACGAGCCGTGTCCGCGAAAGGTGGAATGTACCCGCGCCCGCTGGCCGTCCGCCTGGGATCTCGGCAATCTTGGCTGATTCTTGAACGCTCATTGCATGACGACTTTCTTGATCGCTGCACTCGTCTTGGCGTGGGCCAGGTTGCCGCGCATGTGCTGAAGGCCCCGGGTCAAGGCATCAATGGTGCGTTTGTCGAGCCCAGCCGACATTTGGCTATGAATCTCACCCCGAAACTTGTGGATGTCCTTGAGCAGCTCGGTGCTCTTTGGCATCAGCCTCAGCCGCCACACACGCCGATCGCCGGGATCGGGTCGCCGCTCGACATAGCCAGCCAACTCGAGCCGGTCGATCAGGCGACCGACGGTAATGGGCTCGACGTCCGTCAGCTGCGCCAATTCGTTCTGAGTGATGTCGGGTTGGCGTTCCAGCCTGGCAAGCACCGCCCATTGCGCCCGCGTCATGCCCACGGCACTCGCCCGCTTGTCGGCATGACGCCGGATGAGCTGCGCCACATCGTAGATGAGAAACAGAAAGTCACTTTCGATGGCCTGCATGTTCGCCCCACAACGCCAGTTTATCACGCAGGATAATATAGCGGGCGTTATGATAATTCAAGTGGCGGACAGGGGCCAATTTGGGGTTTCGATCTGCAGCTCTGCCATGCGTGATAGACATGGCCACGCCGGGCGAGGCTGGTTGGTGGCGGCGATCGCGCGGCATCTACAACGGGTTTGCTGGCGCGCGAACGGGGTTGCAGGTGAGGCCGGTGCACGGGCAGAAAGTGGCGATCAGTTCCCGGTTGAATTGGCCGACAAGGCGAACAATCCACTCCGACCGCGCTCACGCCGCCCCCTCGATTGGCGCCAACGCCTATTTTCGTCCCACGATCTTGCAATCGTAGCCTTGATTCTTTTGGCATTGGTTCATGGCTTCTTCGTCGGCCTGGTTGGTGGTGGAAAAGCTGTAGGAGTAACCACAAGCGCCACTCATTCCCACGGCAAATGCCCCGCGCCCACCCAGCTTTGCCCACTTCGCGACCAAGTCCTTGCAGTCACCGGCCACCTGCCAGTTGCCGTCGAAGTTGTCGGTGATACGGCATTCGGTTCCATTCTGCGCGCACGCCTCAAGCGCGCCCTTACTGGCGGCGTCAGGGCTGATATAGCCCTGACCCCAGCCGCAGGCCCCGTTGCGGGCAGCCGCGAACGCACGGGCAGGCTCCATGGTCTGCCATTTTGCCTGATCGGCCTTGCATTCGGGGCTGAGTTCCCAGTTGCCCTGATCAACGTCGTGGACACGGCAATTGCCCGATAGTCTCTCGCATTCGGCCAACGCGGCGGTTCGCGCGTCCTCCAATTGCTTCTGACTCGTCGTGATGTAGCAGAATCCGCTTTTGGCGACGGCGAAAACCTTGACCGGATAGGCCGTTTTCCACTCGGCGTATTTCTTTTCGCAATCGGGATTGAGGCTCCAATCGCCTTCGACCAGTTCGACCACCCGGCAGTCCGTACCTTGCTGCGCGCACGCAGTCATCGCTGCGTTGCGCGCATCACGCAATTGCGGTTGGCCGGCACTTGAACCGCACGCGCCGTTGCCAGCAATCGCGAACGCGGCAATCGCGCTAGCCGATCGCATGGTGCGCAGGAGCGACCGGCAATGATCGTTGAGTTGGGCTTCGAACGAGGCGACGTTTGTTGCCGTCGGCGGGACGTTGGTCGCGGACGGGGTAGCCGGGAGCCTCACCCCGGCGAAATAGGCAAGACCCACGACAAGCACGATCGCAGCCGCCGCCAGCCCTGCCCATAACGGGCCACGGCGGTGCCATCCCAAATCGGTGCGGATGTCATTGGCCAGGCCCGCCATTTCGTAGCGGACGCCATTCGGGGTGACCGTGATCGATTGACGCTTCAGCAGCGGTCGCAGCTCGTCGGGCAATTCGGCCGATAGCGGCAGTTTGCTGGCGCCGCCGACCAGGATCGGAATGACCTTGATGTTGCGCTTGAGCGCGCGGGCAAGTTCCAGGCGTACCCAGTCCTGCGGATCGTCGAGGCGATTGCCACCGCTCTCATCTTTCACCTTGGTCCAGTTGGGACCCATGACGGCGAGCATGACCTTGCATTGGCCCAGCCGCTCCTCGAGCACATCCTCGAAGTTCTGGCCGATCTGGATGCTGTCGACGTCGATGAAGACGTTGCGGGCACCAAACGCCCGCTCCATGTACTGGGCGACATTCAGCGCGTGCGAGGCGCTATCGTCGCGCCGATAGTTGACGAAGATCTTGCCTGCCATTCGCCCTCCCCCGCTAGCGGGCCAGACGTACGGGTTGGCCGGGATCGCCATGCCCGAACTGGGCGACTTCGGCCGAACTCAAATTACGGTAGAGCGCCCATGGGTGCCATCCCAAAATGGGTGGTCATCGACGGCGCGCAAGCAGCCGGTGGCGGCGCGGTGCGGGCACATCAGCTATTGCAGGATGCCGTCCAGAATGAAGGGCTCATGCGGCTTCGGCTTGTTGGGGGCCGCCGCTCCATTTTCCGCCGCCACGGCGCCACCGGGAGGCTCAAGCGGGCCATTGACGCCGCAGCCGGAGAGCGCAAGCGCGCCCACCAGCACGATCAACCCTGCTCGCAATACCTTGCCCATGTCATCCCCATCCGGTCACCCGGCCCTGGTCTCAAGCGCAGGTTAGATCGCGCCCTGCTCTTTTTCCAGCCGCTTTATCCAACCTGACGCCATTTTTCGCACGCTCTGTGGCGCGGTTCCCCCATAGCTCGTGCGGCTGGCGACGGAACTCTCGACCGTAAGCACCTTCTGCACACCTGAATTGATTCGAGGATCGACCGTGCGCATCAACTCCAGCGGCAACTCGTCCAGCCGTAGGCCCTTGCCTTCGGCCAACGCCACGATCCTCCCCGTGATGCCGTGCGCGTCGCGGAACGGCACGCCCGCCTCGCGCACCAGCCAATCAGCCAAATCCGTCGCCGTCGAGTACCCCGTCATGGCCGCATCTCGCATTCGCTCAACGTTCGGTTGCAGATCGTCGATCATGCCCGTCATTGCCGCGATCACCAGCTCCAATGTGTCGATGGCCTCGAAGGTCTGCTCCTTGTCCTCCTGCATGTCCTTGGAATAGGCCAGCGGCAGCCCCTTCATCACCAGCACCAGGCCCTGGAACGCGCCGGCGATCCGGCCGATCTTGGCGCGGGCAAGCTCAGCGGCGTCTGGATTGCGCTTTTGCGGCATGATCGAGGAGCCGGTGGTGAAGGCGTCGGTCAGCCGCACGAAGCCGAACTCGGCGGTGCTCCAGAGCACAATTTCCTCGGCCAGCCGCCCAAGGTGCAGGGCGGCAACGGTGGCGGCGGCGAGCGTCTCCAGCGCGAAATCGCGGTCGGCGACCGAATCGAGCGAGTTGGCGGTCGGGCGGTCGAAACCGAGCGCCGCCGCCGTCATGGTCCGGTCGATGGGAAACGACGTGCCTGCCAGCGCCGCAGCGCCCAGCGGGCATTCGTTGAGCCGCTTGCGGGCATCTTCCAACCGGCCCCGGTCACGGGCGATCATTTCCACATAAGCCATCAGATGGTGGCCGAATGTTATGGGCTGGGCCACCTGCAGATGGGTGTAACCCGGCATGACTGTGGCGGCATGGGCCAGCGCTTTGCGGGCCAGGACGAGCTGCAACAGGGCGAGCGTCTGTCCGGTCCGATCGATCTTATCGCGCAGATATAACTTGAAGTCGGTCGCGACCTGATCATTGCGCGACCGCGCCGTGTGCAGCCGTCCGCCGGGCTCGCCAATGCGATCCTTGAGTGCTTGTTCAACATTCATATGCACGTCTTCGAGTGAACGGGCGAACTCGAAGCGACCCGCTTCAATCTCTGACAGGATCGTGTCTAGACCGGAGCAGATTTTGTCGGCATCCTGTGGGCTGAGGATTCCGGTCGCTGCGAGCATCCGGGCGTGGGCCTTGGAGCCGGCGATATCCTGCGGGGCTAGGCGCTTGTCAAAGCCGATCGAGGCATTGATTTGCTCCATGACGGCAGCCGGTCCACCAGCGAACCGTCCGCCCCACATCGTGTTCGACATGCGAGTTCCCACGCGGCCGGGTTTTTTGGGTGATTTTGTCATGAGCGGGGAACCGGAAAACAAGGGGCGGGCGTGGCGCGGGCAAGGTCTTTGGGCGGCCGTGGCGATCGTGGGGTTGGCTGTCGGCTCCGTCCTTTATCTGCTCGGCGGCGGCAATGGCAATAGCGCGCGATCCGCACAGGCCACCGCACTCGCAGGATTGGCCAAGGGAGAGGTCGCGGCCTTTAGCGTGAAGGATGCGCCAGCTGATATCCCTGCCGTCACCTTCAGGGACGCCGACGGCAAGGACCACAGCCTGAGCGATTGGCGCGGCAAACTGGTGTTGCTCAACCTCTGGGCGACCTGGTGCGCACCCTGCCGGCACGAAATGCCGGCGCTTGATGGCCTGAGAACGGCGCTAGCGGGCAAGGACTTTGACGTCGTTGCCCTAGCCACGGATCGCGGCGGCATCGACAAGCCAAGGAAGTTCTGGACCGAGACAGGCATAAAATCGCTGAGCCTCTACCTCGACAGCGGCGATGCTCAGCACGGGCTCGGCGTCATCGGGATGCCGACCACGCTGCTGATCGGCCGCGACGGGCGCGAGATCGGGCGGCTGATCGGCCCCGCCGAATGGTCCAGCCAGGACGCCAAGGCGCTTATCGAGGCCGCGATCAAACTCAATTGAACTTGCGCTGGCGGTGCTCGGCATACGACGCGATGGAGCCACAGACCTGGCGCACGATTTCAGGCTCGTCGATGGTGGCAACCTGCCAGCTTTGCTCGCCCAGGGCCACACTTGGCCAAACATATTGGCTCCAGCTTGCTTCCATCTCGCGCGAGTAGAAACCGGAGGGCGTTGGAAACACCGCAAGTGTTTGCAGACCGACAAGCTGGCGCAGCAAGGCGACGGGGGCCCCCTCGGCTTGGGCTATCTCAAACGAGGCCTGCCGGTAGTCGTCGTCAGCCACCAGAAGTATGGCGGGATTGCCGTCTTCATCCAGGCCAAGAATGCCAGGCGGCTGCATAAGGACGCAATGCTCGATGATCCCCCGCTGATTGACAAATCGGGCGAACACGTCGTGGAAGGCCAAGTCGTGCAGGAACCTTGTGTCACCGCTTGCCAGCGCAGGCTGGAACGGCTGGGTCACCCTTAAAAAGAAATCGATCTGAAGGCGCCTCAAATGCGCGATCAGGCCGTCATGGAGGCACGGATCCTGTTTGGGGAAAAAGGCATCGATGAGTCCGGAACTCAGCGCCTTCCGGGCCACCTGGTCCTCGACCATTCCCGAAAGCAGAACCTTGCGCACCGGTACATCCCGCAAGGCCTCGAGCATGTCGAGACCCGACATGCCGGGCATCGCGTTGTCGGCCACCACGACCGAGGTTCTGACAAAGCGCGATTTATCGGCGAAGAGCTTGGGTAACCGGGCAACCCTCAAGTGCAGCAGCCGCTGCTCACGGTCCTTGATATGCTCCATTGCCGTTTCGGACTCGGGCGCCGAGGGGAGCACGAAATCGCCTAACTTCAGGGGCTCGGAACGGATGAATTCGATGGCTTCGGCGGCGCTGTGAAAGGCAAAGCACTCGAACCCTGATTCGAGGACCAACCTCAGACTGCGCACGAACTCTACATTGTCGTCTACGAGAAGAATCGAGGTCGGATGATAGAGCGGAACCACAAAGCCGGACATGGGCGAGGATTTGAGCATCTTTCGACCTGGCACGGTAAAAGTTAATCTGAGCATCAGCATGACCTGGAACGATTTTCGACTGCTAAATGCGAGGCCTGGGGACGCACCTAGGGAATTGGCGGCACGTCGGGTTCGGTGCTGGCGAGGCCTGGCGTCGCATTTCTGACCATTTGACGGCCGAAAGGCTTGTTGCCGGCCTAAGACCTTGCCGATTCCCGGTGCTCGCCCTGCCGGGGGCCACCGCCCTGAGGGTCCGCCGATGTCCATCCGCCAGGCGTTGTCAGCGGCCGTTCTGCTTGAGTTCGTATTCCTGCTGGTTCTGCAGGTCGGACCGCTCATGGCGGCCAGTGCGACGCCCGACGACTTCCAGCACTGGCTCCAAGGCGTATGGCCGGACGCCAAGAAGATCGGCGTTTCACGGCAAGGTTTCGAAGCAGCCACAGTTGGTTTGCGGCCCGATTTGACGTTGCCCGATCTCGACGTCGACGGTGGCAAGAGGTCCGGCAAGGCCCAGGCCGAATTTCTGCGCCCCGCGGCCGACTATCTCAACGAAAGCCAGATCGCCAGGCTCGCTGCCGCCGGCGCGCGGCTGGCGGTGCGCTGGGACGACACGCTCAAGCGGATCGAGGAAACCTATGGCGTACCCGGCCCGGTTCTGCTTGCGATCTTCGGCCGCGAAACCGACTATGGCGCCGAACACCCCGCCCATTCCGTCGTGCAAGTGATCGCGACCGAAGCGTATGCGGGCCGGCGCAAGGATTATTTCCGTGAGCAGCTCGTTTGGGCCCTAAAGATGATCGACGAACGCGACGTGACTCCCGAGGAGTTCAAGGGCTCGTGGGCTGGCGCATTCGGGCTGACGCAATTCATGCCCACTGGCTATCGGGATTATGCCACCGACTTCGATGGCGACGGCCGGCGAGACGTCTGGCATTCGGTGCCCGACGCACTGGCCTCCAGTGCCGTCGAGTTGACCAAGGCGATAGACCGCGATGGGACGCCGGTTGGCTGGCGGCGTGGCAAGCACTGGGGGTTCGAGGTTCGCAAACCACCCGGACTCGATTGTACCTTGGCTGGATTTGACCGGCCCCGCACGATCCGCGAATGGCAGAAGCTGCGGCTCACTCGCGCCCACGACAAACCGTTCCCGGCCGGTGAACTCGGCGACAAGGCCTACCTTCTGTTGCCCGAAGGAGCGAACGGGCCGGCCTTTCTGGTCACTGACAATTTCCTGGCGTTGAAGGTCTACAACTACGCGGATCTTTATGCATTGTTTGTCGGACACCTGGCGGACCGGATCGCGGGCGAAGGGCCATTCGAAGCTAAATGGGCCGAGGCGACCCATCTGACCGAGGCCACGATACTCGAGCTGCAAGGCAAACTGGTGGGCCTTGGTCACGACGTCGGCAAGGTCGACGGCAAGATCGGCTGGAAGATGCGGATCGCGCTTGGCCAATACGAGAAAGAGCGCGGTCTTCCGGTCAAGTGCTATCCGTCTGGGGCCGACGCCGCGGCGCTCGGCATCGAGGTCGCCAAGGGTCCATGAAGGGTCACAGTTGCAAACTGACTGCGGATCGCCGCTTCGTCATGCTATGGGCGGTGTCGGTGGAAGATTCGCCAGAGAAAGGTTGGAGTGGCCAAGTGCGTATGCCAGGCAATAGTGCACGAGCGGCGAGCCATATACGGCTTCGATGGCTGGCCGTCGCAGTATCATTGTTGCTCGCAATGGCTGTTGTGCAGCCTTCGCAGAATGCCGCCGCCCAGGAGGGCTGGCCGCAGGCCGGGCAGCTGACCCCCGGTCCAATCTTCACGCCGGCGGACCTCGCCGACTTCCAGCGCTACATCCAGGCGCTTTGGCCCAAGGCACAGGCGGCGGGCATTTCTGCTGCAACTTTCCGGCGGGCTTTCGACAAGCTTGATCCCGACCCGCATATTCTCGCAAAGCCCAGGCAACAGCCCGAGCTTGAACGGCCGATCTGGGAATATTTGAAACAGATCGTTTCGGACAAGCGGCTGACGCTCGGGCAGGAGGCACTGCGGGTCAACGCTGCTCCTCTAGCCGCCATCGAGGCGGCCTACGGTGTACCCCGCAATGTCGTCGTCGCGGTGTGGGGCGTCGAGTCGATGTACGGCACCAACACTGGTCCGTACAATGTGGTGCGCTCCCTGGCGACGCTGGCCTGGCGGGGTGGCCGCAAGGCGCGATTTGGCGAGCAGCAGCTGTTTTCGGCGCTGCGTATCCTGCAGCACGGTGACGTCACTCCCGAGGCCATGACCGGCTCCTGGGCTGGGGCCATGGGGCATGTGCAATTCATCCCGACGACCTACGAGGCCTATGCCGTCGACTTCGACCATGATGGTCGGCGCGATATCTGGGGTAATGCAACCGATGCCGTTGCCTCGGCTGCCAATTTCCTCAAAAAGAGCGGTTGGCACGCCGGCGAACCGTGGGGGTACGAGGTACGGCTACCGAGCGATTTTGATTATTCGTTGGCCGGGTTGGGCAACCGGCGGCCACTGTCGTTCTGGAGTAAAGCGGGCCTCGTGCGTCCCGACGGATCCAGGATCAGCGGTGAGCTGAAAGCCTCCCTCCTGCTGCCGGCTGGCGCGAATGGCCCGGCATTGCTGGTATTCGGCAATTTCCGCGCGTTGCTGCGCTACAACAATTCGGTGTCCTATGGCTTGGCGGTAGCATGGTTGGCGCAAAAGCTGGCAGGCGGGCCATTCCTCACGGCGCCCTGGCCGGTCGCCGAGCCGGTCTTGCAAGCCGAGGAGCGGCGCGAAATGCAACGCCTATTGCTGTCGCGTGGGTTTTCAATCAGGGCTGCCGATGGTGTCATGGGCACGGAGACCATCGTGGCGTTGCGGGCCTACCAGCGGAGCAAGGGGCTGCCGGCTGATGGATTTCCCAGCGCGCGGGTGTTGCGGGAATTGAGGAACGATGCACATTCGTGACCCCTGGCGCCACGGTTTGGTGGTGGTGGTAGCACTGGTTCTTGCGGCGGTGGCGCTTGAGGGACAGGCCCAGTCGACCGAAAGCGGCTTTGCCAGCTTCATCACCCCTTTTCCCACGACCGACCGCTACCGCCTCTTTCTGCTTGGTGATTCCCTGGCTTCGGGTCTTGCACCGGCGCTGACCGCGGATCTCGCACCCCAAAGCATCGAGGTCATCAACAAGGCCGCGCCCGGTCTTGGCCTTGCCCGCAACGATGGCATCGACTGGGACAAAAGCATCGAGAGCCTGCCCGCGACGGAGGCATTTCAGATTGCGGTGGTTCTGTTTGGCGCCGACGACCGGGGGCCAATCCGGCTTGCGAAACAGCGTCTCGATTTCGGCACGCCGGGCTGGAAACTGGAATATGAGCGCCGCGTCGACACGCTGCTCAAGGCCCTGCACGGGCGCAATGTCGCGGTCTATTGGCTGGGCCTGCCGATCATGCGCGGCGAGCCGGCCTTAGCCGCGGCCCAGGCCGTAAACGGCGTCTTCCTCGAGCGCGTAAGACTAGGTGGGGGCAAATACATCGATAGCTGGGACGGCTTCGTCGATGCCGATGGCGCCTATACCGACCAGGGACCGGACATGACCGGCATCGTCAAGCAACTGCGATTGGCCGATGGCGTCCACATGACCCTGCCCGGCTACCAGAAACTCGCCAATTTCGTCGAGCGGGAGATTACCCATGACCTCGCAATCGCCAAGCGGGAGAGGGATGTGCCGCTGGCGGGTGACCCGGCAGAGCAGCAGAACGTGCGCGATGAGTCGCTGCCACTACCATCTGGCTCAGGCACTGCGGCCGGGGAAAAGGCGGCGAAAGCCAGTAAGGCGGTCAAAGATTATCCAGCCGACGACGGTGGCGTGGTGGTCGCATCGGGAGCCGATGGCGCTCGCACCAACATCGTCATCGTGCGGCCCGCCATTCCCGGCGCCGTCGTGGCCCAAATTCAGACCAGTCGTGGTGCCCTGCAAGCCGATCTTGGACACACCATGCCCACCGACCTGATGGGCGGTTACACCGTGATGAGTTCGATCGCGACCTCACTCGATGCCGGCCAAAGCCTCAAGCAGCAGCTTCCGTTGACTGAGAATCCGTTTTACAGGCTGCTCATCCGGGGCGACAGCCTGCCCGCCAAGCCCGGTCGGGTAGACGATTTCGGCTGGCCCCGAGAGGGTGGGTAGAGTCTTCGTTTGCGCAAGGCGACGCCGCTCCGGCGAGTCGGCCGCCGGGCGCTGGTATATCCAATGGAGCGCTCGAAGAGAGACTCGTCAACCTCGGTGGGTAGCAGCCGCTTCCGGCCGGCTCCCCGAAGGGGAGTCGGAAGCGGTAAGCAAAGACTCCACCTTTCCGTTCACGATCTCGGCAAATAACACTGGGTCGATATTGCCGCCCGACAGTACCACCACGGCTGTCCGGCCGTTCAGCGGCACCTTGCGCGACAGCAGCGCTGCGAATGCCACGGCCCCACCTGGCTCTACCACCAGTTTGAGCTCGGCGAAGGCATGGCGGACCGCTGCTCGCACGTCGGCCTCGGACACCGCGACGCCCCGCACGGCGAGCCGGCTGCAAGCCGCGAAGGTAATGTCGCCCGGCGTCTCCGACATCAACGCATCGCAGATCGAGCCGCTTTTCCGCGCGTTGCTCTCGCGCTTGCCGCTATCTAGCGAACGAGCGAAATCGTCAAAGCCCTCGGGCTCGGCCGATATGATCTGGCAGCCGGGAAAGCCCGAATTTATGGCGATCGCAACGCCGCTGAGAAGGCCGCCACCGCTGCACGGCACCAGCACCAGGTCAGGGCACACGCCCATGGCCGTTGCCTGTTCGACGATCTCCAGGCCAGCCGTGCCTTGTCCCGCGATGATCTCGGGGTCGTCAAACGGATGAACCATGACCGCGTCGCGCTCGGCCCGCAGCCGCTCACCGATCACCGCCCGGTCCTCGCGCTCGCGGTCGTACAACACGACGTCGGCGCCGAGTTTTCGCGTGCGCTCGATCTTCATTGCTGGCGCATCGGACGGCATGACTATGACCGCAGGCAACCCCATGAGCGCGGCACTGTCCGCCACGCCCTGGGCGTGGTTTCCCGACGAAATGGCGACGACACCGCCAGGGTGGCGGGCCTTGTCGATCCGGCTGATCTTGTTGTAGGCGCCGCGGAACTTGAACGCGCCAACACGCTGCAGCGTCTCCAGTTTCAGCAGCACCCGTCCACCAAGAAGTTCGCTGAGCCGCGCGCTTTCGATCAGCGGAGTGCGCAGAGCATAGGGCCGAATGCGTTGATCGGCGGCGCGTATCGCCTCGATGGTTGGGGGCAGGAGCATGGGCATTGTCTCACTTGAATTCGAGGGCTTGTCAGGGGACCAGAACGATCTTGCCGATCAGGTCACCGCTTTCCATGTGGCGATGAGCGGCGGCGGCGTCGCGCAGGGCGAAGGCTTTGCCGATCACCGGCCGAATATTTCCAGCCGCGACGCGCGGCCAGACTTTCTCCTCGATCTCGGCACGGAGCAAGGCCTTGAACTCGTTGGTCCGGGGCCGCAGGGTAGAGCCCGTCCAGGTCAGCCGCTTCATCATCAGTTTGGCGACATTCATTGGCGTTTCAGCTCCCTCCAAGAACGCGATCTGGACAATCCGTCCGTCCACAGAGGCCGAGTCAAGATTGCGCGCCATGTATGGGCCCCCCACCATGTCGAGAATGAGGTTGGCACCCTTGCCGCCGGTGAGCCTGGCAATGGCCGTCACAAAGTCCTCTGTCTTGTAGTTGATGGCGTGATCGGCGCCAAGCTCGCGGCAGGCCTCGCATTTGGTCGCCGATCCGGCCGTCACCAGGACCTTGGCGCCGAACGCCTTGCCGAGCTGTATCGCAGTTGTGCCGATACCGCTGGAGCCGCCGTGAACCAGCAGCGTCTCGCCGGCCTTGAGGCCACCTCGCTGGAAGACATTATGCCATACCGTGAAAAAAGTCTCGGGCATCGCAGCAGCCTGCTGCGGGGACAGGCCGGCTGGGATTGGCAGCGCCGCGCCTTCTTCGACAATCGCATAGTGTGCGTAGCCTCCGCCATTCAGCAGGGCGGTGACCTGGTCGCCGATCTTAAAGCGCATTGACCCCGGTCCCAGAGTCACGACCTCGCCCGCCGCCTCCAACCCCGGCAGCGGGGAGGCTCCGACCGGCACCGGATACCGGCCTTGTCGCTGCAACACGTCTGGCCGGTTGACTCCGGCGGCGGCCACCTTCAGCAGAAGTTGACCCGGCCCCGGCTCAGGCATTGGCATTTCCACAGCCTTCAGCACATCCGGCCCACCTGGTTCGGAAATGGCGATGGCGGTCATGGTCGCGGGCAGGTTGGGCATGGGCTGGTCCTGGGCGAAGTTTAAGGTAGGATCACCCGTCCGGGAAGAAACGCAAGCGGAGGTGTCGGATGGACCTCGATGAGATGATGAAGCCGAAGAAACCGGCTGGTCCGGTGATCGGCGAAAGTCTGGCGGCGCTCTCGCTTGCCGATCTGGAGGCACGGTTGACGCTGCTGGCCCAGGAGCGAGCCCGCGTCGATGCCGAGATCGCCGCGCGCAAGGCATCACGAGACGCGGCCGAGGGCTTTTTCAAGCGATGAAGCGATATCACCGGAGAAACATTAGACTGTCGCTGAACAATGCTCATTTTAAGCATTCATTAGGCATCCATGCGTAGTCTCATGGACATCCAGTCTTCTGGATCCAGAGCGGACTTGTCCACTCTGTTTGACGCCTCCCTGTCGACTTCTGAGCCGCCTAAACCGCGGCTCATTTTTTTTGCCTTCTTTCAGAACGAATCGGAAGGTCTACGTTAACCGTCGCAGGCGTAGAACTGTGCTAAGATGCGGGTCTTCGTCGGGCTAGAGTTTCAGTTTTTTCAGTGATGGCAGTTCCAGCATGAGTGAGCGTGGCGTTCGCGAAGTGGCCGGGCAGAGTGGCGTGACCATCTCGTTCGGCGAGCGGTATCTCGGCTCCCCCCGGTTTCAGGCAATCTACCGGGAAGGCATGGAGTTGGTCGAATTGACGGCCCGCTATCTTGATGGCGAGGGCCGCCAGGAGGGCAAGACCCTCAAGGGCTCGGCCTCGCTGTCCTTTGCCACCGAGAGTATGCGGTTGACCACGCGGCTGATGAATGTCGCCTCCTGGCTCTTAATCCGCCGCTCGGTGAACAATGGCGAAATGACCCAGGAGCGAGCCCGCCGAGAGCGGCTGAAGCTGAAGATCGACTCAATCGGCCGGCCATCACACATCAAGGGTTTCGAGGAGCTACCGCCTCGTCTGCGCGAGCTGATCGAGGCGAGCTTCGGCCTGCAGGATAAAGTGATCAAGCTGGATCGGCTCTTCGAGGGCGGATCGGTGATTGCCGAGGACAGCCAAATTCTGTCGCCAGCGATGCCAGCGCCGGCGCAAGAGCCTGGCCAGCTTCCCGCGCGGCTGCGACTGGTGTTCAGCTCCGAGCGAGCCGTCAAGCACTAAGCTCGCCGGCGTTTGATGACCATGCAGCAAAAAGGGCAGCCCCACTCGGTCTGCCCCTTGTCCGCCTTGCCGTGCGTGCCGAGCCCGACCCCAGCGTCTATTTCTTGAACAGCCCCTCGAACTTCTTGTTGAACTTGCTTAGCCGCCCACCGCGGTCGAGCAGTTGCTGGTTACCGCCAGTCCAGGCCGGATGGGTGGTCGGGTCGATGTCGAGCGCAAGCTTGTCGCCGTCCTTGCCGTAGGTCGAATAGGTGGTGAACTCATCGCCGTTGGTCATGACGACCGTGATGGCGTGGTAATCGGGATGCAGTCCGTCGGTCTTCTTCATGGCGTAGGCTCGAGGTTAGCCGCACGATTTGCGCGGGGTCATGTAGACCCAGTTTCGGGAAAATTGGGCTGAGGAATACAGCCTAATGGCGTGCAGGGTCAAGCGGCGGATTGGCAGGCTGAAGCTGCTTTCGCAGGACCCCAGGCGACAATTTCGCCGCAACCGACGGACAACGATTGGGCTCCGCTCGTTGCCGTGCCAGCGTGGCCTCAATGGGCAAAGCTACCGGTCACGGCACCCAGCGGGGCCAGCAAAATCCAGGCAGGCCCCTCCCCGCCATAGCGCAGCTCCACCGTAGCGTGGAGATACTGCTTGATCATCCGATCAAATACGATGTGACCAAATCCCTTGTGCTCGGGCTCAACAGCGATCGGGCCTCCGCTTTCCTGCCAGGTCATCCGGAGTTGGCCTTGCTGCTGATCGCGCAAGATCTGCCACGAAATGCTCACCCTGCCGGGTGGCACGCTGAGGGCGCCATGTTTGGTGGCGTTGGTCGCCAATTCATGCGGTGCCAACTCGATTGACTGGGCGGCGATGGGCAACAGAAAGAGCATTGGCCCGGAGAGGCTCAGGCGCCCGCTGGTATCATCGGCGAACGGATTGAGCTGTGCTCTGATCAAGGCCGCGAGATCGACGCCTGGCCAGTTCGCGCGTTTCCAGTTCCCGTCTTGCGACAAGACCGATCTGCTCGGGATCGAGCGGACGACGGATGAACTGGTAGATGGCCGCGGCATCGAAGGTGTGCGGCGGTAGGCTCTTGAAGCTCTCGTCCTTGACCAGGGTCCGGATGATCGCAGGATGGGCGACACGGTAGCGTCGCAGCTTTTCAACGCCATCATCGTCGCCAATCAGCCGGTCACTGATTACAATGTCGACGTGAGCATCATCGGCGAGTTGGTAAGCCTCGCGTGCGCTGGTGGCTTGCAGCACACGATAGCCACGTTCGTCGCTGAGTTCGGCGAACGACGGCTGCCACTCGGCCGCAGTCCGTGAGACGACAAGGACTGTGCGGCACTCGCTCATGGATTATAGTTTCTATCCACGATGCAAACATTCTTATCGTTGGCAGCGCCGCTTCGCAATCCGCCCTTCCCCTCCCGGCCATTACGCTTTTGGCGGCCGGAGCCCAGCCCCGACAAATGCCGATCGCTGCACATGATTGACAGATCGTGGGGCTTGGCGTCGTCTGGCGGTGGTGAAAAGCCCATTTCTCGCTGAATTGCCTAAAAAAGCGGCAAATCTAGGTGTTGCCTAAAAAATGGATTACAAACTTATCGAGACGTCGTAGCCTTCCATCTTGGCAACGCCTCCGGGTGTTCGCGGGTATGGAGATGCGATGGTCGCCGCGGCTGAGCTGGGCACATTGGCGGCCCTAAGGGATCCTCAGCTGGCCGGGCCATTCGATTGTGAGCTTCCAGTGACCGAAATCGATCCCCATAAGTCATCAGTCGGCGTCCGGCAGCGGCTGCAAAAGCTTGATGCCGCGCCCCTTCTTCACCCCGCGGTCGATGCCCAAGCCACCGGCCATAACTCAAATCTAGCCACATTCGCAGACTTCAACGCAAAGCTTCACAAATGTGGCTTCCAGCGTGCCGGCAGAAGTCAAATGAGCAGGGATTGTTGACTCTATGACTCTTCATGTCAGCCTGACGCACCGCACTACATACAACTACGACCGCGCAATCGCCATGGGGCCGCAGACCATTCGACTCCGCCCGGCGCCCCACTGCCGCACACCGATACTGGCCTACTCACTAAAGGTGTCGCCCGATCAGCACTGGCTGAACTGGCTCCAGGACCCGTTCGGCAATTTCCAGGCCCGCGTGATCATTCTCGAGCCGACCGAGAGCTTCTCGGTCACCGTCGATCTCATTGCGGATATGGCGGTTATCAATCCCTTCGACTTTTTCGTCGAGGAGGGAGTCAAGGCTTGGCCCTTCAAGTACAACCCAGTGCTCGCAGCTGAGTTGAAGCCTAATATGGAGCCGCTGCCTGAAACCGCGAAGCTCGGGCGTTATGTTCGCGAGCTTGGGCTCAAGAGTGCGGTCACGATCGATTTCCTTTGCGATCTCAATCGTAAGCTGTCGCAGGACATCGGCTATCTCATCCGTATGGAGCCGGGTGTTCAAACTCCGGACGAAACACTGACGCGTGGGTCGGGATCGTGCCGGGACAGTGCGTGGCTGCTTGTCCAGATCCTTCGCCGGCTCGGGCTGGCCGCCCGCTTTGTGTCGGGCTATCTGATCCAGCTCAAGCCGGACGAGAAGCCGCTCGATGGTCCGGCCGGCGCGATCAAGGACTTCACCGATTTGCACGCCTGGGCTGAGGTCTATGTGCCTGGCGCTGGCTGGATCGGTCTTGATCCGACCTCCGGCCTGCTTGCCGCGGAAGGGCACATCCCGCTGGCAGCTACTCCCAATCCTTCGAGCGCGGCTCCAATCAGCGGCGCGCACGATAAGGCGGACGTTACCTTTGAATTCGACATGCGGGTCGATCGGATTGCTGAGTCGCCTCGCGTCACCAAACCCTATGACGATGCCCAATGGCAGACAATCCTGGGCGCTGGCAAAATCGTCGAAAGCCGACTGAAAGCAGGTGATGTGCGGCTCAGCATGGGCGGCGAGCCCACTTTCGTTGCGATCGAGGACCCAGAAGGCGCCGAATGGAACACTGCCGCTGTTGGCCCCACCAAGAGGCAGTATGCGGAGGATCTGATCCGCCGGCTGCAGAAGCGTTTCGCGCCGGGTGGCCTTCTCCACTACGGTCAGGGCAAATGGTATCCGGGGGAGCAGCTGCCACGCTGGGCGTTCGCGCTATTTTGGCGAACCGACGGCGAGCCGCTGTGGGAAAACCCGGCGTTGATTGCGCGCGAGATCGTGGCCAAGCCCGCGACCATCGAAGGCGCTGAAGTGTTCGTGCGCCAGCTTTGCGGTGAACTGGGCCTACGCCCCGACAGCGCAATGCCAGCCTACGAGGATCCGGCCTACTTCATGCTGGTCGAACAGAAGCTGCCGCTCAATCTTGAGCCGGGCGACAAGCGGCTGGCCGACCCCGCTGAGCGCGCACGACTACTCAAGGCACTGGATCCGGGCCTCGACACGGCACGGGCCTACGTCCTGCCGGTGCAAGTTTGGCAGACCCAGGATCGCAGGCGGCGCTGGATCACCGAGCGATGGGTGTTGCGGCGTGAGCGACTGTTTCTGCAACCGGGCGATTCGCCCGTTGGGTTCCGACTGCCGCTTGGGTCCCTGACTTATGTGTCGGAGGCGGATTTCCCCCATGTTTTGCCTGCCGATCCCATGGGCCAGCGCGCTCCGCTGCCGCCGCGACGTGCACTGCTCCAGCAGCGGCGCACTGTGGCACTGGACGCGGAAGGGTTGGCCCAGCTTCCAACTTCCGAGATCGCAGGCACCGTGCGCACGGCCCTGTCCATCGAACCACGCGACGGCCACCTCTGTGTTTTCATGCCACCGTTTGAGGACGCAGAGGACTATGCCGCGATGGTGGGCGCTATCGAGGCCGCCGCCGCGGTCGCACAACAGCCCGTACATATCGAGGGCTATTCTCCACCGTTCGATCCCCGGCTGAACGTCATCAAGGTCACGCCCGATCCCGGCGTCATCGAGGTGAATATCCAGCCATCCCATTCATGGGACGACGCAGTGACGATCACGTCGGCCCTTTATGAGGAGGCTCGCCTCGCGCGCCTGGGGACCGAGAAATTCATGATTGACGGCCGCCATACCGGTACCCAAGGCGGCAATCATATCGTGTTGGGCGGGGCCCGGCCGGTCGATAGTCCCTTTCTGCGGCGGCCCGATCTTTTGGCCAGCTTAGTGACCTATTGGCAAACTCATCCTTCGCTTTCCTACTTGTTCTCGGGACTGTTCATCGGTCCGACAAGCCAGGCGCCGCGCATCGACGAAGGTCGGCATGATAATCTCTATGAATTGGAAATCGCCCTGCAGCAGATACCGCGTCACGGGTCCGGTATCTGGACCCCGCCATGGCTTGTCGATCGCGTATTCCGTAATCTCTTGATCGACGTTACCGGCAACACCCATCGGGCAGAAATTTGCATCGATAAGCTCTATTCGCCCGACGGCCCGGCGGGACGGCTTGGACTGGTCGAATTTCGGTCTTTCGAGATGCCACCACACCCGCAGATGAGTCTTGCTCAACAGTTGCTCTTGCGGGCCTTGATCGTCTGGTTCTGGGAGCGGCCCTACCAGGCCAAGCTGATCCCATGGGGAACGGCGTTGCATGATCGTTTCATGCTGGGCCACTATGTTTGGGAAGATTTTGTCAACGTTGTCGATGATCTCAAGCGGGCTGGCCTTCCGATATCGGCCGACTGGTTCCTGCCGCATCGCGATTTCCGTTTCCCCAGCTGCGGGTTGGTGGAACACGCCGGGCTAACACTACAGATCAATCAGGCCCTTGAACCTTGGAATGTTCTGGGAGAGGAAGGAGCCGTCGGCGGCACAGCGCGCTATGTGGATTCCTCGGTCGAACGGCTCGAAGTGCGCGTCACGGGTGCTGCGGACAAGCGCTACATCGTCGCCTGCAACGGCTATGAAGTGCCTTTGACCGGAACCGGCATTGCGGGCAACCGTGTTGCGGGCGTTCGGTTCAAGGCCTGGAGCCCGCCCTCCAGTCTGCATCCTGCAATTCCGGTTCAGGCCCCTCTTACCTTCGACATTGTTGATACGTCCTCTGAGCGTTCGATTGGCGGCTGCCGTTATCACGTCTCGCATCCCGGCGGCAGGGGCTCCGATATATTCCCGGTTAACGCCTACGAGGCCGAGGGCCGGCGGCTGTCGCGGTTCGAGAAAATCGGCCACACCGCGGGAAAGATGACGGTCAAGCGGCTCGGTGTTCACCCCGATTTCCCGCTGACGCTCGACTTGCGTCGCGCGGCTGCGGCTCAGATGCAGGGCTGAACTGTGATGTCCTCGCGTTGGCGATCCTTCGCCATGGGTCTCCGGCGCTGGACAATGCGCAAAGTCCCCATATTGTCAGGCGGTTCGCAAACCGTGTCGCTCCAAGAAGAGGTCCGGCCGCCTCCAATGAACACAAATGTTCAGCCGCGCATCGAGCTGCCTGCCGATATTGCCGAGGGCTACGAAGCTGGCGCCGGTGTCTACGACGAACTTGTGGGTGCGACCGGCACGATCCAGCCGCACTGGCTTCCATTGCTCGCTGCCTTGAACAAGCTCGGGCCGCAGGCGCGTGCGGACCGATACGAACGGTTGGACATGCGGGTGCGCGAGACTGGCATCGCGCACGATCTGTTTGTCGATCCTGCCGAGCCGGCGCCTCCCTGGCGGGTCGAATTCATGCCGCTGATCCTGCCGGCCGCCGAGTGGCGTCTGCTGGAAAAGGCGGTTGTCCAACGTGCCCAGCTGTTCGAGAAAATTGTTGCAGATGTTTACGGTGGCCAGCTGCTGATGGCCGCGGGTCATATTCCGCCGGCGCTTGTTTTCAGTGACCCGTCTTTTCTCAGGCCGTGCTACAACCTGCCGCCGCGCGGTGGGTATCTCCAGTTCTTGTCCGTAGACGTCGCGCGCGGGCCTGACGGTCGCTGGCGGGTAATCGATACCCACGCCGAGACACCAGCAGGAATCGGTTATGCAGTCGCCAATCGAACCGTGCACACTCACATCGTCGGCGAGATGTTCACTGCCAGCAACGCCCTCAGGCTGGCGCCGTTTTTTGAAGAGCTGCAGTCTGCGCTCGCCCAGCGGATCAATCGGGCGGATCCCACCATTGCGCTGCTGACGCCCGGCCCGGATCACAACGACTTCTTTGGCCATGCTTATCTGGCCCGCTATCTTGGCTTCCTGCTTGTCGAGGGCGGTGATCTGCGTGTTGATGGCGAACGCGCGTTCCTGAAAACGCTCGACGGCCTGAAACCAATAGATCTGATCGTGCGGTGCGTCACCGGTAGCGCATCTGATCCATTGGAACTCAACCCTACGGGGTTTCTTGGCCCCGTCGGTCTTGTGCAAGCCGTGCGGCGGCAACCCGATCTCGTCGTCAATACCCTCGGAGCGGCCGTCGCCGAGAATCGCGGATTGGGCCCCTATTTGCCGGCGCTCGCGAAGGTATTGCTCGGTGAGGAATTGTTGATTCGTGACGGTGTCAAATGGTGGCTCGGTGATGACAAGGCTCGAGCTGAAGTCTTCGCCAATCTGGATCTTTACGTCATTAGGCCCGCACACGAACGCACTGCGCGGCCTGGTCGTGCAGCACCCGGGCGCGACCCGGCGCGCATGTCAAAATCGGCGCGCGCGAGTCTCAGGGCGGAAATAGAACTGAACGGCGCAAGCTTCGTGGCCGAAGCCAAGGCTGGCTTTGGCACCACACCTTCCTTGGGGCCGAATGGCCTTGTTCCCAAACCCTATGCCTTGCGCCTGTTTGCCACCACCACGCCGAGCGGACCAGTTGTGATGCCAGGCGGTCTGGCGATGACCGTTGATCCACAGGCCGCGGTCTCGCTGAGTGCTCCCGACGGCGAATCCCGCGATGTATGGATCGTCAGTGACGGGACCGTACCGCCGTTCCATAGCCTCTGGCGGCCGTCGAGCGATGCCGCTCGCATCCAAAGGTCGCCGCGTGAACTGCCAAGCCGGGCCGCGGATAACCTATTCTGGCTTGGCCGCTACGTTGAACGAGCCGATTGGACGTTTCGGGTCTTGCGGCAGGCCTTGGGCCGGCTTGAGGAGGGCAGCAGCGTTCGCCAGGATTTCGGGGCTGTTCGCAAGTCACTTGAATCGATACTCGCGAAGGACGCGGCCATCAGAACACTATCTGGTCACACGACCGATGCGCCACTGATCCAGCTGCTCGCGCGCGACTTGATGACCTCGACAGACCGCACTTTTGGCGTGCCGCGAACGCTGGAACAGATCCACCGGATTGCCAGCTTGGTTCGCGATCGGCTCTCGCAGGAGGCCTGGCGAACACTCAATTCTTTCCGAGTCAGGCCAGGTTGGCAAGCCGGCGCGCCGCACGCGACGATTGGGGAAACCATCGATTTGCTTGACTCCGGTTTGAGCGCCCTTTCGGCATTCAACGGGTTGATGCATGAAAACATGACTCGAAATTTCGGTTGGACCTTCCTGGACATGGGGCGGCGGCTTGCCAGGGCAACAGGTGTTGCTGATCTGATCCTGGCCATCTTTGCTCGTGCGGAAGGCGAGGATACCGAGGCTGCAAGTCTTTCGTTCGTCCTTGAAGTGGCTGACAGCTCGATGACGTATCGGGCGCGCTACCGACAAACTCCCGTATTGCCGCTGGTGCTCGACCTGTTGCTGGTCGACGAGACCAATCCACGCAGTCTTGCCTTTCAGCTTGCCGCGCTGTCGACGCACATCGAGCAGTTGCCGCTCGGGGGGACCTATTCGGGACGGATCGAGGAGAGTCGCCAGCTTTTGTCGCTTCTGACTCAGGTGCGTGTGGCCGAAGTGAACCTGCTTGCTGAACCTTTGGCTGACGGCACGCGTGCGGGACTTGCGGCCCTCCTGGTCGAGCAAACCCTCAAGTTGCCCGAGCTTTCCGACGCTATCGCCCGGCGCTATTTCGCTCTCGCCGACAAGGGGTCGCGGTGGGTACGCACCGGAGGCGCGCAACTCGGATGATTTTCAACATCAGTCATCGTACGACCTACCACTACGGCACTCCGGTGACGCAATCTCAGCACGTCGTTCACTTGGGGCCGCGCAGCCTGCCTCGGCAAACCGTCAATCGGCACAGTGTGCTGATCGAACCCGCGCCGGCGTCACGTTTCGACCGGACCGACTATTTTGGCAATCTGGCGACGGTGCTCATCATAGAGGACGAGCACAGCGAGCTGGTCGTGCACGCGCGCAGCCTGGTGGCCGTCGAGAAACTTGCGCCGCTTGACCTCGCGGCGAGCGCTGCATGGGAGGATGTGATCGGGGCCGCCGCGCAAAGCGACGGAACGCTGGATCTGTCGGTGCTCCAGTTCGTTTGCCATTCGCGTCACACGGCCATCACCCCTGAAGTACTATCCTACGCGCTGCCGTCGTTCCCGGCGAGACGGCCGGTGCTTGAGGCCGTCATGGACTTGACGAAACGAATTCAAGCCGAGTTCATATTCGATGCCACGGCAACGGACATTTCGACGCCGATTGCGCAGGTGCTGAGAGCGCGGCGCGGAGTGTGCCAGGACTTTGCGCATTTGGCGCTGGCATGTTTGCGGTCGATGGGGCTGCCTGCCCGCTATACCAGCGGTTATTTGTTGACCCGCCCGCCACCGGGCAAAGCCAAATTGCAAGGGACCGATGCGTCACATGCCTGGTTCTCCGTCTGGGCGCCGCTTACCGGCTGGGTCGAATTCGATCCGACCAACGGACTGATGCCGAACGAAGAGCATATAACTGTCGCCTTTGGACGCGACTACGATGATGTCAGTCCGATCAGCGGTGTCCTGCTTGGCGGCAGCAGCCAGGCGATGACCGTCGCGGTGGATGTTGTCGAAGCAGGCTAATTTGCGAACTTGTTGCCGTCTGACAGCCAAATCCAAGGCATACTTTGCGACGCAACGTGAAGAGATGTTCCTGCTACGATGGGTCTGAGGCGAATCGATATCCGATACCGGACTCAGTCACTATGAGTCTTGGGGTTTCTGGGTCCTGTTCCAATTTCTTGCGCAATTGACCGATGAATACGCGAAGGTATTGCGTGTCCTGCGAATGGGCGGGCCCCCAAACTGCCGTCAGGATCTGACGATGGGTGAGAACCCGGCCTGTATTGCGCAACAGCAGGTGCAACAGATCGAATTCCTTTGGTGTTAACTTCGCCGGTACTCCGGCCGTTGTGACCGTATGGCTGCCACTATCCAGAACCACGCCGTTGCAGGTCAGGATCTTGTGGTTCTCGCCCAATTGATCCTTGACAGACGCATGATGACGCAGCGCCGTCCGCATACGTGCGGTCAGCTCACCGATGCCGAACGGCTTATTGACGTAGTCGTCGGCTCCAAGATCAAGCGCGGCGATTTTTTCCGCTTCACGGTCGCGTGCGGACAGGATGATAATGGGTACTGTCGACCACTCACGCAGGCGCGCCAGCACATTCTTGCCGTCCATGTCCGGCAAGCCAAGGTCGAGCACCACGATATCGGGCGCGGTGGTGGCGGCCAATCGGAGCGCTTCGGCGCCAGAGCTGGCGCACTCAACCCGGTAACCGCCTGCCGTCAGACTTGGCCGCAGAAAACGGATGATCTGCGGTTCGTCGTCCACCACCAGAACACGCGGCTCAAAGGCTTGTTGATTCATGGGACGGCTCATCACTTGACCCGTCGGTGACGGCGGAATTGTTCGGGGCGGCGGGCATGTGCAATACCATAGCCGTGCCACGACCATCACGCACTGGGCTTTCGGCGTGGATGCTGCCGCCCATGGCGGTTATGACCCCCCGTCCGATGGACAATCCCAGACCCGTTCCCGCCGCTCGTCCGTCACCCTTGGCCACGCGATAGAATTTCTCGAAGATCCGCTCCAGATCCCGCTGCGGAATCCCCGGGCCCTGATCGATCACCGCAACAACCACGTCGGCGCCGTCGCGAAGCGCTGTCACGGCGGTCGGCGTGTCCCGATCGGTATACTTGTCGGCGTTGTCCAAGAGATTGAACACGACTTGTTCGAGCAACCTGGCATCGCCACGCACTGCCGGCAGATCGGCGGCAAGCTCAAGCTCGACGCGGCGCCGTGGAAAACTCCTCCGGGCCCGCTCAACCGCGGCGCGCAATACGTCGCCGATATCCATCCAATCGCGCTTCAGATCCAGCGCGCCCGCCTCCAGTCGCGTCATGTCGAGCAGATTGGCGACGAAACGCGATAGCCGTCCCGCCTCCTCCTCGATGGCCGCCAACAGATCGTCCTGGGCGGCCTTGCTCATCTTTGGCCCCAGCGTGCGCAGGCTGGTGACAGAGCCAACGATGGCTGACAACGGCGTGCGCAGATCGTGCGAGATTGACGAAAGCAATGCCGACCGCAGCCGCTCGCTTTCGACCAATGCATGGGCCTTGACGGTTTCGCTCGACAATTCCATCCGCTCGATGGCAAGCGCGGCTTGGTCGAGCATGGCCTCAAGGACCCTTTCGTCTTCGGCTGGCATTTGGTCCATCCCCAACTGTGGCGCGAGGCCGACGGAGCCGACGACCCCTTGTGAGGCGGTTAGAGGCCGGAACTGATAGACCGCCATCGGCAGAGTGGCGGTGAGCCGTCCGGCGGGTTCGCGATGGCTGACCGACCATCGCGCGGCAGCCCATTCGGCCGTCCCCAGCTGATCCTCGGGCGGCCAGGACGATTTGATGGTCAACTCTCCAGCTTCGGGCATCAGCACGATAGCTGTGCCATCAATGGCCGCCGAAAGCTTGTTGGCGATCATGTAGAGGAGATCGTCGATGCTGGCCGCACCCGAAAGTTTGCGCGAGAACTCATATAACCGCTGGGTGCCCACACTCCGCCGTCTAATTGCCTCGGCTTGTTCCCGCACACGGCCGGCGAGACCGCCGGTAAAAATGGCAACTATTAGAAATATGATGAGCGCAAAGAACTCCTGCGGTTCCGCGATGCTGAACGAGTAGACGGGTGGGATGAAGAAGAAATTGTATGCCAGGAACGACAGCACCGCGGCCGCTATCGCCGGAGCAATGCCACGGGTCAGCGCACAAAACAGCACTGCCGTCAAAAACAACATCGACAAATTAGGTAGGTTGAATAGGCTTTTCAGCACCATGCCAAGTGCGCAGGCGGCCACGACGCTTCCCGCGGCCGTGCCGTAGCCGGCCAAGGAGCCACGCGGCCAAGTGAGGGCGGCGAGTGCCTGGCCGCCCTCTGGCGCGCCTTCGGTGACCAGATGCACGGCAATATCGCGCGCGCGCTGCCCCACAGCGTCGGACAAGGACAGTCCGCGCAGCCGTTTCAGGGGGCCGCCGCCCGACCGACCGATGACAATCTGGGTGATATTCTGGCGCTGCGCATAGCGCAACAGCTCGCCGGCCAAATCCTGGGCTGACAACCGCGTCGTTTCTGCTCCGAGGCGGCGGGCCAGCCGCAAGACATCATCGATGCGTTTGAGCTGAGTTGGATCGGTCGCCTCCGCACCGACCCTCTCAAGGTGCACCGCTACCAATGTGGCCTTCAAGCCTTGCGCGAGGCGACTGGCCGCACGCAGCACCATTTCGGACCGCTCGTCGCCAGCGATGCAAACAAGTATCCGCTCACTGGTCGGCCAGGGCCCTTCGATTTGGCTCTCACGCAAGAGCGAGACCATTTTGCCGTCGACCTGGTCGGCAGTGCGCCGCAAAGCCAGTTCGCGCAGCGCCGTCAAATTGGCAGGCTTGAAGAAATTGTCGATGGCCCGCTTGGCATTCTCCGGCAGATAGACCTTGCCCTCCTTCAGACGCTGAATGAGGTCATCTGGCGTGATATCCACGACAACGATTTCGTCGGCGCGCTCAAGCACGATATCTGGCACACGCTCGCGCACGACGACACCGGTGATCCGCGAGACCACATCGGCGAGGCTCTCGAGGTGCTGGATATTCATCGTGGTCCAGACATCGATACCCGCCTCGAGTAACTCCGTGACATCCATGTAACGCTTGGGATGACGGCTGACCGAGGGGTTTGAATGGGCGAGTTCGTCGACGAGCAATAGATCAGGCTTGTTGGCAAGCGCCGCGTCGAGATCAAACTCCATGACGATATGCCGATTGTCCTCGATCGATCGGCGCGGCAAAACTGATAGCCCAGTCAGCAGTGCGTCGGTCTCGGCGCGTCCGTGGGTTTCTACCACACCGACCAGGACATTGATGCCCTCGGCCACAGCGTGGTGAGCAGCTGAAAGCATGGCATAAGTCTTGCCGACGCCAGGTGCCGCGCCGAGAAAAATTTTTAGCCGGCCGCCGACTGCGCTTGCGCTCTCGCGGCGGGCCAGCGCCAGCATCGCCTCGGGCGAGGGTCGATTGCCATTGCTACCGCCCGCCCCGGCCATGCGAAGCTTCCTCTGTGTTAGCTTGCCGGCATGTCGTCCAGTGCAAGGTTCAACCCCAAGACGTTGACGCGCGGCTCGCCGATGATTTTCAGCGCGCGTTGCTGGACCCGGCTGGACACCAGCTGACGCACCCTATCTTCCGGCAGATGCCGGGCCTTGGCAATCCTGCCCACCTGCAGCATGGCAAATTCCGGAGAGATATCCGGATCGAGACCGCTCGCCGAGGTTGTCACCGCGTCAGCAGGCACCGAATTCGCGCCGCTCGACGTTCTCAAAGCGATTGCGGCGGCAGCGACGCGATCGTGCAGGGCCTTTGACAGCGGTCCGAGATTGGAGCCGCCTGAATTGGCGGCGTTGTAGGGCGAATCAATGATCTTGCTTGCGTCCTTGGGATCAGGCGCGCTGGTTGCTGATGGTCGCGGTTGAAAATAGCGATCGCTTGTGAAGGCCTGCCCGATTAACGCCGATCCGACTACCTTGCCATCCTTGAACAGCAGGCTGCCGTTCGCGGCGACGGGGAAGGCGAGTTGCGCCAATCCAGTCATGGCCAAGGGATAGAGCAGACCCGTCAGGACCGTGAACAACAGCAGCATGACAATCGCTGGCCGCAGCTGAGGCAGCAACACGTACTCCGCATTCGGCCCTGCCAATTCACCGTGAGCAGACTGCGGGACCGAAAAGCCCTCAGCCGTGTGATTTTTTCGTTGCATGATGGAGGCCTAGCCGAGTTGCGCGAATGTAACAAAGAGGTCTATGAGCTTGATGCCGACGAAAGGTGCCGCGAGCCCGCCGAGACCATAAATGAGCAGGTTTCGGCGCAGCAGCGCTCCCGCACCTATCGCACGATAGGGAACTCCTCTGAGGGCCAGGGGAATCAGCGCAATGATGATCAGTGCATTGAATATGATGGCCGATAGGATCGCGCTATGGGCTGTACCCAGGTGCATGACGTTGAGTGCGCCCAGTTCAGGGTAAGTCGTCACGAACATTGCCGGGATGATGGCGAAATACTTGGCGACGTCGTTGGCGATCGAGAAAGTCGTCAGGGAACCGCGGGTCATGAGGAGCTGCTTGCCGATCTCCACCACCTCGATCAGCTTGGTGGGATTGCTGTCGAGGTCCACCATATTGCCTGCTTCGCGCGCAGCTTGCGTGCCAGTGTTCATGGCCATGCCGACGTCGGCCTGCGCCAAAGCCGGGGCATCGTTGGTCCCGTCGCCGCACATGGCAATAAGCGCTCCGCGCGACTGCTCAGCCCGGATATAGGCGAGCTTATCCTCGGGCGTCGCCTCGGCGATGAAGTCGTCGACGCCGGCCTCCGAGCTGATGGCGGCGGCGGTGATCGGATTGTCGCCCGTTACCATCACCGTCTTGATCCCCATGGCGCGCAATGCCGCGAAGCGCTCCTTGATTCCAGGCTTCACCACATCCTTGAGCTGGATGACGCCAAGCAACCTCCCATTCTCTTCGACGGCGAGCGGTGTGCCACCGGTGCGGGCGATGCTTTCAACAGCCTGCCGGAACTCTGGCTGAGTAGCACCGATGCTCGTACTCAGATGTTTCAATATGCCATCGACCGAGCCCTTGCGGATGCTGCGTCCACCGACGTCGATCCCAGACAACCGGGTGGTCGCCGAGAACGGTACAAACGCTTTCACCGCATCGCCAAGATCGGCTTCCTGCAGATCAAATTTACTCTTGGCCAAGGTCTTGATGGAACGCCCTTCGGGAGTCTCATCGGCTAGGCTGGACATATGGGAGGCTTCCGCCAGCTCCCGCTCGGTGACCCCCGCGACCGGCAGAAAATCGCTCGCCATCCGATTGCCGTAGGTCACCGTGCCGGTCTTATCGAGCAGAAGGGTGTCGACGTCACCCGCCGCCTCAACCGCCCGTCCTGACGTGGCGACAACGTTGAACTGCACAAGCCGGTCGATGCCAGCAATGCCGATTGCTGACAGCAAACCGCCAATTGTTGTCGGGATCAGCGTTACCAGCAGTGCGACCAGAATGGTGATGGAGAGAACTGTGGCGGAATAGCCGGCGAGGCCCCAGAGTGTGACGACGGCAATGAGGAAGATCAAGGTCAGGCCTGAAAGAAGGATTCCGAGTGCTAGCTCGTTGGGCGTCTTCTGCCGCTCGGCGCCCTCCACCAGTGCGATCATACGGTCAAGGAACGTCGAACCGGGGGCCGAGGTGACTCGCACGGCGATCGAATCCGACAACACTGTCGTGCCGGCAGTGACAGCCGAGCGATCTCCGCCAGCCTCGCGGATGACAGGAGCCGACTCTCCCGTGATGGCGGATTCGTTGACCGATGCCACACCGCGAATCACTTCCCCATCAGCCGGGATGATGTCGCCGGCATCCACCCGCACCACATCTCCTATGACCAGATCGGCCGCCGGCGTTGATTTGAAAAGCTCATTGGCAGGGTCGTCCTGCCATTCCAGCAGCTTGGCCATGACCTCCGTCCTGGTACTGCGCAGTGCATCCGCCTGTGCCTTGCCGCGTCCCTCGGCTATGGCCTCGGCAAAATTGGCAAACAGCACTGTGAACCAAAGCCAGGCTGCGATCTGTATCGAAAACAGTGCCGAACCGGTGCCCCAGCCGATTTCGCGAATGGCATCGGCAGTGACCAGGACGCCACCAACCCCGGTCACGAACATGACAGGATTGCGACCCAACTGGCGTGGGTCGAGTTTGACGAAGGCGTCGCGCACTGCACGCCAGAAGATGACTCGATCGAAACCTGGTTGCGCGGAGTTCTTCCTTGCCATAAGGGTCACCTAGAATGTCTTGCCAGCGAGCATCTGAAAATGCTCAACGATCGGTCCAAGTGCGAGAGCGGGAAAATATTCGAGGCCGCTGAGGATCAGAATGACGCCAATCAGCAGGAAGACAAAAAGCGGACCGTGAGTTGGAAACGTGCCGGCGGAGGCTGCGACTTTGGTCTTGGCGGCCAGCGATCCCGCGATTGCCATCACGGGAATCACATAGGCAAAGCGACCCAGCAGCATGGCAATAGCAGTCGTGCTGTTGAACCAGGACGTATTCGCATTCAGTCCAGCAAACGCGGAGCCGTTGTTGCCGGTCGCAGAACTGTAAGCGTAGAGAAGTTCGCTGAGACCGTGTGGGCCAGAATTGGCGAGGCTCGAAAGAGCAACCGGCAGCACGGAAGATATAGCCGCAAAGCCCAGGATGCATCCTGGCAGAATGAGAACCGCCAACATGGCGAGCTTCATCTCGCGTGCCTCGATCTTTTTTCCGAGATATTCCGGCGTGCGACCCACCATCAAGCCGGCGATGAATACCGTAAGGATGGCCATGACAAGGATGCCGTACAGTCCCGAGCCGACCCCACCAGGCAGAATTTCTCCGAGCTGGATGAGGAACATCGGCACCAGGCCGCCTAGCGGTGTCAGCGAATCGTGCATGGCGTTGACCGCGCCGCATGAGAGGGCCGTTGTGACCGCAACAAACATCGCGGACATCGCCTGGCCAAAACGCACCTCCTTGCCTTCCATGTTGCCCGCGCCGGCATCGACCCCGGCTGCAGACATCAACGGAGTGCCAGCGCTTTCCGACCAATAGACAACGCCAATGCCTGCGATCAGCAGCACCGCCATGGCCGCCAGCAGGGCATGGCCCTGGCGCCGGTCCGAAACCATTTGGCCGAACATGAAGGCAAGTGCGACCGAGACGACAAGCATGCTCCAGATGGCGAGCAAATTTGACCAAGCGTTTGGATTCTCGAACGGATGCGCGGAATTTGCGTTGAAGAAGCCGCCGCCATTGGTGCCGAGCTGCTTGATGGCTTCCTGGCTTGCAATCGGTCCAAGGGCGATGGTCTGCCTGGCCCCCTCGAGCGATGTCGCATCGACCGACCCAGCAAGGGTCTGCGGCACGCCGCTCAGGCCATAAAGAATGGCAACGACTATTGAGAGCGGCAGCAACACATAGAGCGTCACGCGCGTGAGATCGACCCAGAAATTACCGATGGTCTTGGCCTTCGAGCGGACAAAACCGCGGGTCATGGCGATGGCGAGTGCCATGCCAGTCGCGGCGGAAAGGAAATTATGTACTGTAAGGCCCGCCATCTGCACGAAATGGCTCATGGTGGTTTCACCGCTATAGGCCTGCCAATTGGTATTGGTGACAAAGCTCACGGAGGTATTGAAGGCGAGATCCGGTGCCACGGCATCGAAGCCTTGCGCATTGAGGGCTGGCGGAAGCAGGAACTGCAGCCGCTGCATGGCATAGAGCAGCAGGAATCCCGCAAGGCTGAACATCAGCATGGCGAGCGTATAGCTCAACCAACCTTGCTCGCGCGCTGGGTTCACGCCAGACAACCGATAGAAGGTTCGCTCAACCGGCCGCAGAGCTGGAGTAAGCAGGCTGTCGTATCCATTCACAATGTTGGCGATATACGTTCCAAGCGGCTGCGCTCCAGCGAGCACCAGAGCAAGAACGATGGCAATCTGCAGCCAGCCAACCATAGTCATGGCATAACCATTCCGTCGGTGAGGGAGGGGTTGAAAGGCTTCAGAACCATTCGGGACGGATCAACGTGACCAGCAGATAGACTGCCAGGCCAAGTGCGACCGCCAGTGCAAGGACAGGTTCGCTCATCGCCACCGCCTCAAAGCCTGTCGCAGGCGTACGCATAGAGCGCAAGTCCGGCAAAGATTGCCGTACCGAGTACGATGAAATAGAGGTCCGTCATGCCAGAGCTCCTTGGAGTCCATGCTTCGGAGTATCGGAGCGGTCGCATAAGAAAACGATGCCGAAGATGATCAAAACAATAAAGATGATATAAAGGCTGGGCCAACAGATCGACTGTAGTCGGCAGCGAGGCCTTGCCGCCCGTCCTAGAAGCTCCGTGCACGGTTTGGCCGCTCATTAAGTGCCTGCATCCCTGAGTGTTGAGGCTTTAGATGCGGCACTGACCATGGGCCGGCACGGACAACGGCTCCGCGTGCTTGAGGGTATTCAAGCTGGAGTCGGTCAATCACACCGAGATCGGCGTCGGATGTGACGCGCCAACGCGGTCAGCCTCAAGCCCTGGCCCACTGCTCGCGCAGGAAGTCGTGGCCGAAGCGATAGACCTCCTCGCGGTTCGGCGAGAAGTCTCGCCAGACGCGGGTGGCGGCTGCCAATGCGGGCAACGCCCGGCCGAATGCCTCGATCGTGCACCAACCCTCGTAGCCGCCCCGCTTGAGGGCACTCATCGTGGCCGCCCAGGGTACATGACCCTTGCCGGGGGTTCCCCGGTCATTCTCGGAGAAATGCACGTGGTTGATGTGGGGGAGGTTCGGCGCGATCACCGCGACCGGATCCTTTTCCTCGATGTTGCAGTGGAAGGTATCGTAGAGCAGGCCATAGTTTGGCGCGTTGACGGCGCGAACGACACCGGCAGCGTCCGCAACAGTGTTCAGCACGTAGCACTCGAAACGGTTCAGCGGTTCGACCGAGAGTTTGATCGAGCGTTTGACGGCGTAGGCCGCCGCCTCCTTATGTACGCTGACGACATTGACACGCTCGGCCGCCGTCGGCGGATTGCCCGAAAAGATGCCCAGAGGCTGATGAAAGGGTCCCGCCAACAGCTCACCGCTGGCAGCTGCCACGCAATCGACCGCCCAGGTCAAATGCGCGAGGGCGCTGGCTCGCACCTTCGGATCGCTGCTCATGCAATCGCGCGCGGCGTCGGGCATGACGGTGACGCCGGTCGCGCGCAGGCCGTTGTCCGTCAGAGCCTGGCCCACCCTGCGATAGTGCTCGGGCGTGCCCTCAAACAGCGGCAGCTCCACGCCGTCATAGCCGGCGCGTTTGAGCTCGGCCAGAATGGGAAAATGCTCCTCGGTGACATGGCCGGTCCACAGCAGCAGGTTGAATCCAAGCAGCATGACGGTTTACTCCTTCCGGCTTATTTCCTGCTGCGGTTGCTGATTGCGATTGCCGCCGCCAGCACCACCGCGACCCCCGCCGTGCCCCAGACAAAGGGTTGATTGTAAAACGGCTCGCTGGTGTCGGGCGCCGTGGCATTGGCAAAGAATACGCCATAGAGATGCGCGGCCGTGATCGACAACAGCATGACGATGGCGAAAATCAGCGCAATGATGAGCGCGGCGTTGACCAGGGCGCGGACGGGCACGCCCGGCTGGCTGAGCGGCAGGAGATTGTTGGCCAGCCCGGCCAAGACCACCAGGCCGCAGCCGACGCCAAAAAGTGTCAAACTGAATGGCTGGAAGATCAGCAACAGGGCAGCAATGCCTAGGCCGATGATGGAATATTCGACCCGCCTCGCCGTACTCTGGCTCATGCCGTCACCGCCCGGCTGTCCACTCATGATCGCACCGCCTTGCCGCTCTGGTCAAAGACGTGGGTCTGGCGCGCATCTGCCGCCAGATGAAGAACCTCGCCTGCCTTGACGCGCGCCGCTCGAGGCACGACCACGCGGATGTCCTCGCCTCCGGCCAGCCGGGTGTGTACCAGCGTTTCGGCACCCATGGGCTCGATCAGCTCGGCGCGGCTCGACAGCGTCTCGGGCGAGGCTGCGCTGCTGGGAGCCAGCGCGCGCGGCCGGATGCCGACCGTCACCTTGCCCTTGGGAAGTCGTCCTACCAGCGGATCCACGGTTAGCCGCAATGTCTCGACCCCGAGTTTGAATACGCCCTTGTTCGCCTCCATGCCGTCGAAGTCGACCTCCAGCAGGTTCATTTGCGGCGTGCCGATAAAACTGGCGACAAACACATTCGCCGGTCTCGCGAACACCTCGTGCGGCGTCGCCACCTGCTCGATCAGGCCATCGCGCATGATGGCGATCCGGTCGGCCATCGTCAGGGCCTCGAGCTGGTCGTGGGTGACAATCACCGTCGCCTTTGACAAATTCGTGAGCACGCTCTTGATCTGACCGCGCATGGATTGCCGCAACTCGACATCGAGGCGGCTGAGGGGTTCGTCAAACAGGAAGCAGTTCGGGTCCCGCACGACAGCGCGGGCAACCGCGACACGCTGCTTTTCGCCCTCGGAAATTCGATTTGGCAGCCGGTCGAGCACGCCTTCCAGATGCAAGATGCCGGCAACCCGCGCAACACGAGCCGCCGCCGTGGCATCATCCAGCCGTTCATGATGCAGCGGGAACATGATGTTCTGGCGCACGGTCAGGGCTGGATAGAGCGCGTAGAACTGGAACACCATCGCAATGTCTCGCTGCTCCGGTCTCAGATCGTTCATTGGCCTCCCGGCGATGATCACGTCACCAGCACTCGCCCGCTCAAGTCCGGCGATGATGCGCAGGGTCGTGGTTTTGCCGCAGCCCGACGGCCCAAGCAGACAGACGACCTCCCCGGCCCTGACCGACAAATCGACATCGCGAACGGCTGTGAAAGTGCCGAAGCGCTTGGTCACTTGGCGCAGTTCAATGGTCGACATTGGCTGATGCTTACCGCTTGATGGTGCCGAAGGTAACGCCACGCAGCAGCTGATTTTGCAGCGCGAAGGTGACGATGATGACAGGTATGAGAAACAACGTCTCGATCGCGGCCAGCAGGCCCCAACGCACGCCGATATCGCCGCCGATGGTCTGCGACATGGCGACTGGAACCGTGCGCGTGCCCACACCAGACAACAGCAGCGCGAACAGAAACTCGTTCCAGGTCAGGATCAAACCGAAGACCGCCGTGGCCGCCAGCCCGGGCCAGACTTGGGGCAGGCAGATCTTGAGGAACACCCGGGCGTCCGACGAGCCGTCGATGCGCGCAGCGTCCTCCACGTCGAGCGAGAGCTCGTCAAAGAAGCTCTTCATCATCCAGATGGCGAAGGGCAGATTGAACACCGTGTAGAGCGCGATGATGCCGGCATAGGTGCCCGCCAGCCCGGTGACGCGGAACATGATGAAGATCGGGATGATGACGACAATCGCCGGTAACATGCGTGTCGACAAGATCATGAACAGATAGGTGTCGTTGCCCTTCAGCGGATAGCGGGAGAAGCCAAAGGCCGCGAGCGTGCCAATCGCCAAGGCCAGCAGAACGCTGACGCCCGAAATGAACAGCGAATTGAAGAAATACAGCGTGAATCCGGTATCCTGGGCCGCTGCGCCGGCGGAATAGGAGCGGTTGAACACCTGCGCGAAGTTGTCCAGCGTTGGCGCGAAGAAGAATTTGGCCGGCACGGCCAGCGCGTCCTCATAGGTCTTGAACGCCGTCAGGATGATCCAGAGCACCGGGAAAAAATAGATGAAGCTGACGACGAAGGCGAGGCCGGTATGCCCCCAGCCGGCGGTGCCGACGCCGGAGGCCGAACGCAAGCCAAGACGCTCCAACAGCGGCAGGGCCTGAGCGGGCGCCGGGCCAGGATTGCTGGACATAAACCTCAGACCTCCTTGGCGCGTTGGCTGGCGAAGTAGAGATAGAGGTTCGTCAGCACAATGACGGTGAACAGGAGTATATAGGCCAGTGCCGTTGATTCGCTGGTCTTGTTGTTCTCAAACGCCACCCGGTAGACCCGCAGCGCGATCGTTTCGGTCGCGGTGCCCGGCCCGCCATTGGTAAGCAGGAACACCAGATCGAACAGCTTGAATGCCTCGATGGTCCGGAACAGCAGCGCCAGCAGCAACAGGCCACGGATATAGGGAAAGGTTATGGCCGAGAACTGCCGCCAGGCCGACACCCGGTCGATGGCGGCGGCCTCGTACAGATATTTGGGCACACTGACCAGCCCTGCCAGTACCAGCAGCATGACGAAGGGCGACCACATCCAGGCATCGGCAAAGACAATTCCGGCGCGCGCGCCCCAGACCGTCTTCATGAGAACGAACGGCTCGCCGGTGAACGCGCGCACTGCCTGCGACAATAGCCCGAAGGTCGGGTCGTAGTAGTAGCGAAAGAAGGCGCCGACGGCCACGAAGGACAGCATCATCGGCGTCAGGACCAGTATCAGCAGATAGCGCCGGAGCGGGAACTGCTTGGAAAAAAGCAGGGCAAGCAGAAAGCCGACAACCATCTGCAGGCTCACGGTCATGACGACCATGATGACGGTGTTGTGCAGCCGGTCCCAGACATCGGGATCACTCAGCACCTTGGTATAGTTGTCGAGGCCCACCCAGGCCGGCGCCTTGGCGCGGTTGGCGCGATAGGCAAAGAAGGACAGCCCGAAACTCCACAGCAACGGGAAGACATTCATAAGGAAGAGAAGGGTCAGCGCCGGAGTGACCAGCAGGCCGCCGATATGCCGTCCCCAGGCATTGACGATCAGGGTGACGGCCAGCAGCGCCGCCAGCGCGGCCGAAATCCAGAATGATAGGATCGGCGGAAAAATGGCGATCGAGAGCGGCAGACCGGCCAAAAAGATGGCAAGCGCGGCCGGCCAATTGCTCCAGCGCGGCGTGGCGAAACGCTGCAAAATACGTGCGGGCACCGGTACATCAGCAGTCGTCATAAGTCGTCTTTTTGGCTCATGTCGTGACCGTCGCCTGGGTTGGACTTCGGCAATGGAGGCTCAGATGGACAATTGTGCAACCAAGCATGTCCCACTTGCGCTTTCACAGTGAGCCGCCGCACCCTTCGCGGGTCCGGCGGCTCGGCTCTCATGAGCGACCTACTTGATGCGGCCGGCGTCCTTTAGCGTTTTCTCCTGGAACGCGGCGATATTGTCCATCGTCGTCTTGGCATCCTGCTGGCCAGTGACGGCCTTGGTGAACTCCTCCTGCTGCTGCGTCAGCAACTCAAAGAATTCCGGGATGTGCCAGAAGTCCTTTTGCCAGTCGAGACTTGCCGCCCAGGTGCGGTTCCAAGGCCGGAACGTCAGGTATGAAGGGTCGGTGTAGACCGACTTGAGGGCACTCTGGCCGCCCGCCTTGGCGAAGGCGATCTGGGCGTCCTTCGAGAGCCACCACTTGCAGAAATCGAGAGCCTCCTTGTTTTGCTCGTCGGTGTTCCAGGTCATCAGCACGAAGGGCTGCCCGCCGATCACCGACCATTTCTGGACGCCCTTGTCGGTTTTCAATCCGGGAAGCTGCGAGAAGGCGACCTTGTCGGCGACCTTCGAGGTTTCCTTGTTGATCGAACTCTCAGCAAAGCCGATCCATTCCAGGTTCATGGCCACCTTGCCGGCGCGGAACAGTTCGTCCGACTTGAAGATGTCGAGGTTTCCGGTGGTTGCCTCTGGCGGCATGAGAGGAACGAACGACAAAAGATGCTTGAAGGACTCGATCGCGACCGGCGAGTTGACGACGCCTAGTGCGTGCGAATTGGGTTGGTTGGTTTCATCCCAGATGTCGCCGCCGTGCTGCCAGAGAAACTCGTCTGCTGACGTCGTGAAAAAATCGTAACCCTTGCCGACCTGGAATTCGATGCCGAAGAAGTCGTCGTCCAGCGGCTTGCCCATCAGCATCTCGCCCTTCTTGCGCTTGAAGAACTCGCCGATGTCGTGGAAGTTATCCCAGGTGATGGCGTCCATTTCCTCGGGCGAGCAGGGCAGTTTGTAGTTGTATTTGGCCTTGAAATTCTTCTGCTCGGTTTCGTCGCAGACCACGTCCTTGCGGAAATAGTTCACTACCAGGTCCGGCATCTGCGGGAAGCCGTAGAGCTTGTCGGACTTGTAGGGGTAGGTCGAATAGGAGGCCTTCACAGCCGGATGCAGGTCCTTGAACACGGCCTGCAGGCCGGGATCGGCATCGACATATTTGTTGATGTTGAGGTAGTAGCCGCCCTCGATGAAGGCGCCGAGCCACTGGCTGTCCGACACGGCCATGTTGTATTTCTTCTCGCCCGATGTCAGCGAGGCGTTCAGCCGGGTATAGTAATCCGGCCACGGAATGAAATCGAGATCCAGCTTGACGGTGTTGCCCGAGGCCGGCTTGTAGTTCTTGTCGAACAGCTCTTTCATGATGCGGGTGGGTGGCCAATCGGGCACCGCCATCTTGAGCGTCACTTCGGCCGCCTGGACCGGGATCGCTCCCGGCATCAGGGCAAGCACGGCGAGGCTTGCCGCGGCTGCCAGACCCTTATGCAGTTTCATCGCTTTTTCCTCCCTTTGGGTACTCTCAACCAGGTGTCACGATTGCCGGCTAAGCGCCGCCCCGTCGCGACCACGGAAAAGGTGAAGGCAGGCCGGATCGATGATGATCGGCAGGCTGTCGCCCGGCTTCATGCCGAGCGCCTGCGACTCCGGCAACACGATGCGCAGCGACTGCCCACTGGCGGCCAACGATACGATGGTGACATCGCCCAGGGGCTCCAGCTGCTGCACCGTGGGAGTAGCGCTTGCCGGCGCGCCGCCGGCCAGCCGCAAGTCGGACGGCCTGATACCCGCGGTTAGCGCCTCGCCAGCCGTCAAGCCCGCCGCAATGCGCGGGGTGGCAATCCGTCCGAACGGAGTATCGAGCTCTGCGCCATCACTTCCCACAGTGGCGTCAAAGGTGTTCATGTGCGGCGAGCCGATCTTGGAGGCGACATAGAGATCGCGCGGGTGATCGTAGAGTTCATCGGGTGTTCCCTGCTGGACGACCCGGCCATCGCGCATGACGGCGATTTCCTCACCCATCGAGAGGGCTTCTAACTCGTCGGGCGTGGCGTAAACAATGGTCATGCCAAATTGCCGGTGCAGGCGCTTTAGTTCCGCGCGCATCTCATGGCGCAGTTTGGCATCGAGATTGGTGAGCGGCTCGTCCAGCAGCAGGATCTTCGGCCGGCGGATCAGGGATCGGCCGAGCGCCACGCGCTGCTGCTCGCCACCGGACAGCGTGCTGGGCTTGCGCTCCAACCGGTGGCCGAGGCGCAACATCTCGGCCGTTTCACGCACACGGGCGTCGCGGTCGGTGCGCGCCACGCCTTCCTCGACCAATGGATAGGCAAGGTTCTGGGCTACCGTCAGGTGCGGATAGAGGGCGAAGGATTGGAACACCATCGACACGCCACGGCCCTTGATGGGCGCGCGCGACACATCGGTGCCGGCGATGTGGATGCTACCCGTGTCCGGTTGCACAAGCCCTGCGATGGCACGCAGCGTCGTGGTCTTGCCCACCGAGCTGGGGCCGAAAAGGGCAAAAAAGCAGCCTTCGGGAACGGCAAAGCTGAGTCCGGCGAGCGCACGCACGCTGCCGAAGGTCTTGGTGACCTCCGCCAATGTCAATGCTTCTCTCGCACTTGCTGCCATCAACAAATACCCAAAACCCAACTACGCCATCAGCGACGGCCGTTCCCATTGACCCGAGCGCGCCGAACGCAGCACGGCATCGGTCACCTGATCGGTCGCCATGGCCTCGCGGAAACTTGGAGCCGCCGGCGTGGCGCTTCCCAACCCCCCGAGGAAATCAGCTACCTGGTGGATGAAGGTGTGCTCGTAGCCGATCTGCAGGCCCGGCACCCACCAGTGCTTCATGTAAGGGTGATCGCCATCGGTGATATGCAGCGCCCGCCAGCCACGCACCAACCCCTGGTCGCGATGGTCGAAATATTGCAAGCGGTGCAGATCGTGTAGATCCCAGAATATCGATCCGTTCTCGCCGTTGATTTCCAGTGTATAGAGCGCCTTGTGGCCGCGTGCGTAGCGGGTTGCCTCGAAGGTGGCGAGCGAGCCATTGCTGAAGCGAGCCAAGAACAGCGACGCATCGTCGATGCCAACTGGCTCGACCTTGCCGGTGAGGGTGTGCATCCGCTCGGTGATGAAGGTTTCGGTGATGGCGCTGACCTTGTCGATGCCGCCGTTCAGCCACATCGCCGTGTCGATGCAGTGGGCCAGCAGGTCGCCCGTCACGCCGCTGCCAGCAACGCCCACATCCAGCCGCCACAAACCCGCGCCGCCTTGCGGCAGGTCCTTGGAGATGGTCCAGTCCTGCAGGAACTTGGCGCGGTAGTGAAAGATCTTGCCCAGCCGCCCTTCGTCGATGAGCTGCTTGGCGAGCGTGACCGCGGGCACCCGGCGGTAATTGTACCAGACCATGTTTGGCACCTTGGCCGCCTCGACCGCAGCGACCATGCGCGCGGCCTCGCCAGCGTTGCGCCCAAGCGGCTTCTCGCACATCACAATCTTGCCGGCCTCGGCCGCCGCGATGGCAATCTCGGCGTGGGTGTCGTTCGGGCTGGCGATATCGATGAGGTCGATGTCCTTGCGTGCCACGAGCGCGCGCCAGTCGGTCTCGGCGGATTGGTAGCCCCAGTTGGCCGCGAAGGCTTGGGTCTTGTCATGGTCGCGGCCGCAGATGGCCTTCAGCACCGGCTGATAGCCCAAATCAAAGAACTGATTGACTTTGCCGAAGGCATTGGAATGGGTTCGGCCCATGAAGCCGTAGCCGACCATGCCGATATTCAGTGGTCGCCTTTCAGCCATCACTGCACCCAGCCATGCGCATCGCGCACCTTGATCATGGCGGCGAGAATGTCGTTCCAAGTCTGCTGCTTCATCATTTCGGTGTTGGGGAACATGCAGCCGTCCCAGCAGATATGCTTGCAGACCCGCGTGACCTCGCCCTTGCCGTCGCGCAGCCAGAAGCCGGCGGCGTGGGTGATGTCGAGCTTGCCGTTGGGGTCCTTGGCCATGCAATGGCGGCCAGTCTTGTCGTGCGAGCCGGAGCCTTTCACGGTGGCATCGTTCTGGGCGACGTGGAAATCGATCGTCCAGGGCCGCAGGGCATCGGTGACCTTTTTCAGCGCGGCGTCCAGCACGGCGCGGTCCCTCCAGTCATAGCCCTCCGGGAGAATGCGATGCTCGGGTGCGTTGTAACCCAAGGTGTAGAGCAGCGTATGCGCCATGTCGGCTTGGAATCCGAGCACCTTGGGCCGGTTGACCATCTCAAGCAGCTCGACCATGTGTTTCCAGGAATGCATCCCGCCCCAGCAGATCTCGCCTTCCGCCGCCAGCTGCTCGCCATGGGCTTCGGCCACATTGCAGGCCTGCCGGAAAGTCTCGGCGATCAGCTTCTGGTTGGCCTCAGGATTAGCGGCCCAATCATGCACGCCGGACGCCGAATCGATCCGCACCACCCCGGAAGGCCGCACGCCCAGTTCGCGCAATCGCCGCGCGATCTTGCAGGCCTTCTCGACCATTGTCACGAAGCGCTGGCGATCCTCGGAACCGCCCATCGCCGCGCCGCCTCCAACGGGTGGCCAGACCGGCGCGACTAGCGAGCCGATGACCAGGCCGTGGCCCTGAATCTTGTCGGCCAGCCGCTGGATGTCGTCGGGGCCGGCGTCAATCGACGTGTGTGGCTCGGCAAGGAAAAGATCGACACCGTCAAACCGGGCGCCATCGACATCGGCCTTGGCCGTCATCTCCAGCATCGTGTCGAGTCCGATCGGTGGCTCCGCGTCACCGCCCTTGCCGACCAGACCGGGCCACATGGCATTGTGCAGCTTGGGAAACGTGTTCTTGGCCATTGTTCGACTCCCTGCCGCCCGCCCTTGGTGGGCAGGTCGTTGTCCTGGCGTTCGAGCGCGCTTGCGAACCCGTCGTGGCCAGCCTACTGTTATATTAGTATCACGCCTTTTTTGAGAGTGCGCAAGGCCGGTCGGGAGGACAGTCTTAGGCTTGACGATGCGAGCAAAGGTGCCAACGCGGTTCCCAATCAAGACGACCGATGGGCCAGTGCCGGCAAG
>Ga0075028_100000040_pt1 | contig 43553 bp, 37 predicted proteins | sample LitLauG_LLR_2014_FD_71390 | JGI IMG/M metagenome (GOLD analysis project Ga0075028, IMG submission 71390) | Freshwater sediment microbial communities from Pennsylvania, USA - Little Laurel Run_MetaG_LLR_2014 | ecosystem: Environmental > Aquatic > Freshwater > Creek > Sediment | place: USA... | reverse complement strand
CGACGTCGCGCAGTGCGGCTACTGCCAGCCCGGTCAGATCATGGCCGCGGCGGCATTGCTGGCCAAGACGCCCAATCCTTCCGATGACGAAATCACCAGTTGGATGGCCGGAAACCTCTGCCGCTGCGGAACCTACGAACGGATTCGCAAGGCCATCCACCGCGCCGCCAACGGAGGTGCGCGATGAGCCCGCTCACTCGCCGTGACTTTCTCACGGCCGGCGCAGCCGTCGGTACCGGACTCGTGATCGGCTTTTACCTGCCGCATGGCGCGTCCTCCAGCGGCGACACGTTCTCACCCAACGCTTACCTGCGCATCACACCCGACAACAAAGTCACCATCGTGGTCGCGCGCTCGGAGATGGGTCAGGGCGTGCGCACCGCGCTGCCCATGATCCTCGCGGAAGAACTCGAGGCCGACTGGAAGCAGATTGAAATCGAGCAAGCCGGCGCCAGCACACTTTTCGGCGACCAGACGACCGGCGGCAGCGCCAGCGTCCGCACCACCTGGGACGCTATGCGCAAAGCCGGCGCAGCCGCGCGGGAAATGCTCATCTCCGCCGCCGCACTCACCTGGGGAGTCGGTCGCGCCACCTGCACCGCCGCGAATGGCGCGGTCGTCCATACTCCCACCAATCGCCGTCTCACGTATGGCGAACTCGCCTCCAAAGCCTCGACCTTGCCCATCCCCACCGATGTTCCACTCAAGCAGAGCAAAGATTACAAAATTGTCGGCCAGCGCCTGGCGCGGGTGGACACGCCGTCAAAAGTCCGGGGCGAAGCCACGTTTGGCATTGATTTCCGTCTCCCCGGCATGAAGCACGCGCTGCTGGCGCGCTGCCCCGTCATCGGCGGCAAGGTCGCCAGCTTCGACGACAGCGAATCGAAAAAAGTTCCCGGCGTCACTTTCGTCGGCAAGATCGGCGACTCCGCCGTCGCCGTGGTTGCCGACAGCGTGTGGAGCGCGATGGAAGGCCGCCGCGCCTTGAATGTCACTTGGGACGAAGGCACGAACAAAAATCTGAACGATGCTGCGATCACCGACTCACTGAAGAAGGCCGAGTCCAACAAGCCCGTCAGCCTCTACACCGCCGGCGATGTCGCCAAAGTCTCCGGCCGCCTCATCTCCGCCGAGTACACTCTGCCCTTCATGGCCCACGCACCCATGGAGCCGGGCAACTGCACCGCCCACTTCCAGGGAACGAAGTGCGAACTCTGGGCGCCCACGCAAGTGCCGCAGGATTGCCGTGATTCCGTGGCGCAAGCCATCGGCCTCGATCCCGACCAGGTGAAGGTCAACGTCACACTGATGGGCGGAGGTTTCGGTCGCCGCCTCGAGCATGACTACGCCGTCGAGGCCGCGCTGGTCTCAAAGGCGATCCAGGCCCCGGTCCAAGTCCTGTGGACGCGCGAAGACGACATGCGCTTCTCCACTTATCGTCCCGCGAGTCTTCATCAATTGAGCGCGAAACTCGATGGCTCCGGTTTCCCCGCCGCCTTCACCCACCGGCTGATTTCTCCTTCGATCGCCGCACAAAAAGGCCAGCCTCTGCTCAACGGCGCAGATCCTGACCTCGCCGACGAGGCCGCGCTCGTCTATGCTCTGCCCAATGTCTCGCTCGAATATGTGCTGCCGGAAACGCCCGTGCCCCTCGGCTGGATGCGTAGTGTCTACGCGCTGCAGGCGGCCTTCGCCAGCGAATGTTTCATAGACGAACTCGCCGCTGCCGCGGGCAAAGACCCTCTCGACTACCGACTGCACATGCTGGCTAAAGATCAGGACATTACATATTTCTCGACCACATGGCACACGGCCCGCATGAGGGCGGTGCTGCAACTCGCCACCGAGAAAGCCGAATGGCGCAAACCGCTGCCCGCAGGCCGTTTCCGAGGCCTCGCCTGCTTTGCCTGCTTTTCGTCTTACGTTGCGGAAGTGGTCGAGATTTCCATGGAGGACAACGTCCCGCACGTCCATCGCGTGGTCGCTGCCGTGGATTGCGGCCAGGTCATCAATCCCGCCATTCTCGAACAGCAAATTCAGGGCGGAGTCGTCTTCGCCCTCGGCAACGCCTTGCGCGCGCGCATCACCATAGATAAAGGCGGCATCGTGCAAGGCAACTTCGGCGAATACGCGCCGGTACGCATGAACGAAGCACCCAGCGTTGAAGTCTACGCTGTCGCCAGCACGGAATCGCCGACGGGCATCGGCGAGCCCAGCGTTCCTCCGCTAGCCCCGGCCCTGTGCAACGCCATCTACGCCGCGACCAAAAAGCGCATCCGCAGTCTGCCCATCATTTCCTAAAAGAGTCGCAGTTCCCATCGAGGGTGCCCCGTCCTTGTCGCGTTCTTCAGCGACAGGCCGGGGTTGTTGATCTTGCATCTGACTGAAATCCAGAGAATGCTCCGCCTATTCATACCAGCATCCAGGCAAAACCAGAGCCCCGCGGTCGGCATTATTGTCCCGGTCCAACACGTGGGGAAAATCCTTTCGAGCGCCTGTTCCCGCCGCGCGTCTCTTGTTGTAGAACGTAAATTCCATGACTCGCGGGACTTCCAAATCACCCCTCTTCACGCTACCGCAACAATTATTCGGATGAATGTGCACGACATGGAAATTGGCCAACATTCTCTCGAAACATGCTTTGTAGAGCCGAAAGACGAACCGGTCAAAAAGCTTTTCCAGGAAGTGAAACTCGATGACTACAATTCTGAAACCATTCAGCACTTCAACCGGCGTACCGAGAATCGCCTCATACTCCGCTCCCTCGATATCCATCTGCAGCAGCAAATCTCCCGCGTAATTTGCTAGATATTTATTTCTCCATGACTGGATCGTCAGAGAGGTCTCGGTGTCATTCGCGCCCAGGAATTTCTTGTCAAACGTAAATTCCGGCCGGTTGCCCGGCGGCGAGTCAACCGAATAATCCGCCAGAAACGACCGGATGCCAAGGCCCGCCAGATGATTTTCGAATTCCGCCACTGGGCCCACTCCCGGCGAGAAGCAGTACTCGATGCCATCGAGGTCGTCCGGCAACAGATATCCGCCGTCCCCATCGCCGCCAATTCGTATCAGCTTCACCACGCAGTCCACCGGTCGCAGCCGTTGAATCAGTTCGCGGACATCGGCGTCGCGCGTCATCCGCGTTACGTTCCTGCCCAGCGCGAACGCGGCATCCGTCACCAGACTCATATCCGAACATTATGCTTGTTGTCTCAAGAAACCGGAAGGGATCGAGTGGCCAGTTACGAAAACGACGCTCATCTTGGACGCCAATAGTAGGAACGAAATGTTGGAAATCAAACCCTTGGTGACACTTCGTGTCCTTCGTGGTAAGTGATTGGAAGCACATCGGGAAAGAGTTCGCGGGTCGCGTCCACTTGCAACCAGAGCACCGCGCCCAGACACAGCAACGCGACCATCGGGACAAATGGTGTGTTGTAGTTGCCGGAATAGCGCACGATGTAGCCAAAGACGACCGCGGAAAGGGCCGAAGCGGCGCTACAGGCCGTATTCATGAACCCAAAAACGGCGCCGGCATTTTTGCGTCCCACGTCGAGGCAAAGCGCGCAAAGGCTTGGCTGCTGCAACAGAATTCCTCCGTAACCAAGTGCAAGGAAAACCAGCGCCCGGTTACCGCCCGGCGCGAAAATGGCCGCCGTGAAGAACAGCGCCGCCGCGGTGAGTCCCGCCGCACCGAGGCAGCGGCGACCGTTGCGCAGACCATAGCGCTTCACCATCCAGTCGCCTGCCACGCCACCCAACCCGTTCGCGGCTGCACCCACAGCGTAAACAAGCGAAGACAACACCAGCGCGGCTTCGGTAAATCCGCGGGCCCTCACCAGATACGTTTGAAGCCACGCCTGGAAGAATCCGAACGAGTACACGTAACAAGCGCCAATCGCCGCAATGCGCCACAGCGCCGGAATGCGCACCGCCGCTGCCCAGGGCATGCCGTGATGTTGCACACCGGGTGCGGAGCCGATTTCGTCGAGTTCTGCCTGGGTGATTCCGGCTTTCTCATGCGGCGAATCCCGAAACCACGTGTACCAAACCACGCTCCACGCCAATCCCAGGAAGCCGAACACGAAGAAGGGCGCCCGCCATCCATAGCGCATCTGAATCGGCACCACGAGCAGTGGAGAAAAGGCGGCGCCCACTTGACTGGTCATCCACACAATGCCCCAGGCACGGGTCCGCTTGGCAACAGGGATCCACCGACCGATGACCACGGATGCATTGGGATAGGCGCCAGCCTCGCCGACTCCGAAGCAAAACCGCACGAGCAGCAAGAGGTAGTAGTTCGACACCGCCCCGGTGAGCGACGTGAACGCCGACCACCAGGCAACCACGCGGGTGAGGACGCGGCGCGGGCCAATGCGGTCTCCCAAAACGCCCGTGGGTATTTCGAATACGCCGTAGGAAAGAAAGAAAACGCTCGTGACCCAGCCCCAGGCTTGGGGACTGATGTGCAAGGCGTCCTGCATGCGCGGCCCGGCAACGGCGATGCAGACGCGGTCCAGATAGGTGATCACCGACAGCAGCGACAACATGCCGAGCACCCGGTTCTGGTATTTCATGAATCCGCAGTATATATAGTCAGGCCCATGGTTGACCGCTGCAGGCAAAGCACTCAATCTGCGCTGATCTGCGAAATCTGCGGCCGTAAGGTTCTGTTTTGGCGCTTAGAAATCGCCACCCATCCTTGACACTCGCGACCTTTGCTCGTTATCCTAAGTACTGTAGCTTTCGGTACTTACGCCGTCCAAACCGCCATTCGGCAGTCTGGTGCCATCACCTTCGGGAGGTCGTCCATGTTTCTGGAAACCAAAGAACTGGGGGCCCATCCGGTTGATTTCAACGAAGAGTTTGCTCCGGGCGTGATCGAACTGACCAGCGAAGTCCGGCAGATCGCCCCGATTGCCACTGCTGGACGCGCCGATTTAGTAGAAGAACGTCACGGTAAGCACGAGATCATTCAGGACATTCGCCTGAAAGGCAAGCTGAGCACGCGTCTTGAGTTGACTTGCGCGCGCTGCCTGGAACCGGTGACGCAGGATGTGCAGCGCGATTTCGATCTGCTCTACCGGCCGCTGGGTGTGGATGCCGGCAAAGAAGAGTTGTCCGTCACCGGCGTCGAAGCCGATATCGGCTACTATCAGGGCGGCGGCCTGCAACTGGAAGACGCGGTGGGCGAACAGGTCCTGTTGTCGGTGCCAGTGAAGGCGCTGTGCCGCGAGGATTGCAAAGGTTTGTGCCCGCGCTGCGGTCAGAATTTGAATGAGGCGCAATGTTCCTGTGCCGTCGCTCCTGCGGATCCCCGCTGGTCGGCCCTGCGGGACATTCGCAGCAAGATCAAGATTGAGCACGAAGGCCTGAACCATTAAGGCCCGCATCAACGTACCACAAAGATTTCGCAGCCACGGCTGCCCGAGAGGATTTGTACCGACCATGCCGAATCCAAAACGACGCCACTCCCAGCAACGCACCGCCACCCGCCGCGCCCATGACGCGCTGACCTCGCATTCTCTCTCCGAGTGCCCTAACTGCCACGAAAAGAAAATGCCCCACCGCGCCTGCGGCAAGTGCGGGTTCTATAAGGGCCGCGAAGTTTTGGCAGTCAAGGAAAAGAGCTAGCCGTCTTACCTCCTCAAATGCCTAGCGTGATTGCGCTGGATGCGATGGGTTCCGACCGCGCTCCCCGGCCTGAAGTCGAGGGAGCGATACAGGCAGCGCGTCACTATGGCGTGCGCGTCCTGCTTGTCGGTTCCGAGTCTGTGATCCAGGCTGAATTGGCGCGCCATGCCGGCGCCGACTCTCTCCCCATCGAGATTGTCCACGCCAGCGAAGTCATCACCATGGACGACAAGGCCGCGCAGTCCGTGCGCTCCAAACGCGATTCGTCCATGCGCGTCGGCCTGCGCCTGGTGCGCGAGGGTCGCGCTTCCGGCTTTGTTACCGCCGGCAACACTGGCGCCGCCATGGCCACCGCCAAGATGGTACTCGGCGCTCTCCCCGGTGTGGACCGTCCGGCTCTGGCGGCGAGTTTCCCCACCGCCACCGGCAGGGCCGCTACCTTGCTCGATGTCGGCGCCAACGTGGACTGCACGCCGCAGAACCTCGAGCAGTTCGCCGTCATGGGTGAAATTTATTACCGCGCTATTTTCGGACGCGTCCCTCGCGTTGGGCTTCTTTCCATTGGCGAAGAAGAGACCAAGGGCAACGAATTGACCCGCGAAGCATTCCCTCTACTCAAACAGCTTCCCTTGAATTTCATCGGCAACGTGGAAGGCCGCGATCTCTTCAACGGACATGCCGACGTGATCGTCGCCGACGGATTTGTTGGCAACGTCGCGCTCAAGATCAGCGAGGGCGTGGCATCCATGATCCGTGACGCGCTCAAAGAATCCTTGCGCGCCACCATCACGCGTCAGGTCGGCTATCTGCTGTCGCGCAGCGCGTTCAGCGATTTCAAGAAACGCATTGACCACACTGAATACGGCGGAGCGCCGCTGCTCGGAGTAAAAGGCTGCTGCTTCATCACTCATGGATCGTCAAACACCAACGCCATCAAAAACGCCATCCGCGTCGCCGCCGAGTTCGCCGAACGCGACATCAACCGCTCCATTGAACAGGGCCTCGCCGCATTGCGGCCCGTCTTGACCACAAGCTAGCATCAAAACATGGCAAACACATCCATCGCATGCCTATTTCCCGGCCAGGGATCCCAGGCCATCGGCATGGGACAGGACCTCGTCACGAAATTCGCGGTCGCCCGCCAGACATTTGACGAGGCCGACGCCGCCCTCGGCTACAAGCTGTCCGAGCTCTGCTTTCAGGGACCGGAAGACCAGCTCCGCCTTACCGAGATCACTCAACCCGCAATCCTCACCGCGTCGGTTGCCGCCTGGCGCGTGCTCGCGGAAAAAGGCGTTCGGCCCGCAGTGGTCGCCGGGCACAGCCTCGGAGAATATTCCGCGCACGTTGCCGCCGGCACAATTCCTTTCGCCGACGCAGTCCGCACCGTTCGCAATCGCGGCAAATACATGCAGGAAGCCGTGCCGGTTGGCGTCGGCGCGATGGCTGCGATTCTCGGCATGAATTTAGCGGCGGTCACTGCCGTTTGTCTTGATGCCGCGCAGGGTGAAGTCTGCCAGCCCGCGAACATTAACTCGCCGGAGCAGATTGTGATCTCCGGCCACGCGGCCGCCGTCGAGCGCGCGTGCAAGCTCGCCGACGAACGCGGCGCAAAACGCGCCAAGACGCTTCCCGTGAGCGCGCCTTTCCATTGTGCGCTGATGCAGCCTGCGCAAGACCGACTCGCCGCAGATCTCCGTGCTTTGAATTTTCAGAAACCCGCAGTTCCCGTTCTTTGCAACGTGGACGCAGCCTTGCTTGATGACGCCGAACCCGCCCGCGACGCGCTCATTCGTCAGGTCACAGGCTCGGTCAAGTGGGACCCGTCCATGCGTTTGCTGATTGAAAAAGGATTTCAGACCTTCGTGGAAGTCGGCCCGGGAAAGGTGCTCTGCGGCCTCATGCGCCAGATTGACCGCTCAAGAACCTGCCTGAACGTCGGCGACGAAGCCTCGCTGCTGAAAACCCTGGAAGCGCTCAACTAAATTGTCATTCCGCTGATTGTCTTTCCGAGCCGCCCGGGGCCGCGCACAGCGGGGTGAGGGCGTGTCGAGGAACCTGCTTTTCACTGACGCCTGAAGACTGACGGCTGACCGCTAATACGGCGAATAACTCATCGTCTTGTCTGACTTCTCCACCCACACTCGCGCGCGCTCGGCCCGATCATTCACCGTCACATCCACGATAATGCCGCTCCCGCCATGCGGCGGCGCGCCTGACGTATAAATCTTGTACGACCGGATCAGCCCCCACTCTCCTCCCGGCCCCCAATCGCGATAGAAATCTTTGTACGGATATTTCTTGTACGCCTCCCGGTCACCATGCTGCTTCCACTGCGGATCGTTCATCCACACCCCATAAGCAGATTCATAGTCTTTTTGTTGCAACGCCGAGAAGAAGTGGTTCGCGACGCGCTCTTCGGGCCAATAACGCAGCCACCACCATAGGAGTCCACCGACGAGCAGCACCAGCACAACGGCAAGGATGCGGGCTTTTCTTTTGCGGTCTCGTGTGGGGTCGTACTCGCGCGCATCCAGAAGCGTCATACCGTTAGCATAATAGACAAACCAGCCACCGCGAAAGTTCCCGCTTGTTTAAATGACAAACCGCTTCACCACAAAAGACACGAAGTCACACTAAGGAGTCGAAAGTCATTGCCTTCGTCTAACTTCGTGTCCTTCGTGGTTGAACGCCTTTCCCTACAACGTCCTCTTGAACAGCGGGATCGCGATCCCCAACGTCACCACCGCGAAAATCCCCAAATACAGCATGTCACCGCCCACTGCTGACAGCGAAGTCTCCTTCAGCAGAAGGTTCTTGAATCCATCTACCGCATAGGTAAATGGGTCCGCCCTTGCAATCACTTGCAGCCATCGCGGAAATGCCTGGATGGGATAGATCGAGCCGCTGGGGAAAAACAGCAGCGTATTCAGGATTCCAAACAATGCGCGCGGCACCAGCGGATCTTCCACCCGCACCATCAGCAGGAACATCATCGTGTTGAAGGCCAGCGAAGTCAGCACGATCATGCCCAACAATCCCAGGATGGTCAGCGGATTAAAAATCGAACTCACGCCCGCAATCAGCGACCCGATCACGCAAATGATAATCCCGGTCATGACCGCTTTAATCGCGCCGGCCATATTCAGCCCCAGCACCAGTTCCAGCTTGGTGATCGGCGTGACCAGATAGCCCTCGTGAACCCCGCGCGCTTTGTCGTCAATGTAGAGCATCCCACCGCCGATCATCACCGAGACGAACATCGCCAGCGTCAGCGAGCCCGGCAGCAGGTACTTCATATATTCGATATAGGGATAGAGTTCGACAATCTCAAGCGCGGCCTTGTCCAGCACGCGCGGCTGCACCACCGGCTGAGACAGCGCGTCGGTCATGCTCTGCGCTTCCGCTTCCAGCGCCGAGCTCATGAAGTTGTCGCTGTTGTCCACCACCAGGCCGAGTTTTGGATGAAGGCCCTCCAGCACGTCTCGTGAGAATTGCGGCGGAATAATCAGCGCCCCTTGCAGTTTTCCGTTGCGGACGTCGTCCATCGCCTGCTTGTCGCTGTCGTAGGGCACGGCGACGAAGGTGCGGATGTTGGCCTGCACCGAATCAAACGCCTCGCGAATCCGCAACGCCTGGGTGCCGCCGTCCTGGTCCACGATGGCCATTTTGGCGTCGCGAATCTTCCCGCCAAACGCGTTGCCCAGAATGATCAACTGCACCAGCGGGAACACCATCGAAGCCAGCATCAGCGCCGGCGAGCGGAAGAACTTCCGCATTTCCCGCTCCACGATTGCCATCATTCTATTCATCGAAATCTCGGCTGCCCTTCTGCTTCTCGGTACTCGGTACTCGGCACTCGCTACTCGGCGCTCGCTACGGCTGCAACCCCGGCCGCTGCGGCATGGTGAACCCATGCGCTTTTACCAATTCATCTCTCAACTGCCTGCCCGTGTAGTGGACAAACACATCGTCCAGCGTGGTGCTCTGCACGGTCAGCGATTTCACTTCCACCCCCGCCTGCACCGACATCTCGACCAACTGCGTGGTCGTGCGCGACCCGTTGCCCGTGAGCACGCGATACATGTCTGCGCCTTCATGTTGCACCGAGTGTACGTCGCTCAATCCGCGCAGTCTCTGTTCCCAATCCGCCGGCGCGTGAAGAAATTGCACCTCGACCACGTTTGATCCGGGCACGCTTCGTTTCAAAGCCATCGGCGCATCGAGCGCGACCAGCTTGCCGTGGTCCACGATGGCGATGCGGTCACACAAACGGTCGGCTTCGTCCATGTAGTGTGTCGTGATCAGAATCGTAAGCTGCCGGTTGTCTTTGATGTTCATCAGCATTTCCCAAACCGCCACGCGCGAAACCGGGTCGAGCCCCGTGGTGGGCTCATCGAGAAAGAAAATCTTGGGATGATGCACCAGTCCGCGCGCAATCTCCAGCCGGCGGCGCATTCCGCCAGAGAGCGTCTTGGTTTGCGCGTCCCGCCACTTTGTCAGGTCTACCAGCTCCAGCAGTTCGTCAATCGAGCGCTTCCGCTCTTTCGCCGGCACTTCATAGAGCTTGGCGTAGATATTCAGGTTTTCGTAGACGGTGAGATCGAGATCGCTGGTCAGGGCCTGCGGAATCACGCCAATCGCCTTACGCACTTCCGTCGGATCGGTTGCAACATCGCTCCCGGCGATGCGCGCAAATCCGCCCGTGATTGGAATGAGCGTGGTCATCATGCGAATCAGCGTTGACTTGCCGGCGCCGTTCGGTCCAAGTAACCCGAAGATCTCGCCCTCTTCCACGGCGAACGACACACCGTCCACGGCCGTAAAGTCGCCATATTTCTTCACGATATGGTCAACTTCGATGGCGAAAGGTTTGCCGTGGGGACCCAGCGCGCGCGCAGGTTTGACCGCCGTCGTGGTCATCGGCCCGCCTTGGTCTGTTGCGGATCAACTAACACTTCCGCGGTCATGCCCGGCACGAATGCGCCCTTGGGGTTGTCGAGCCGCACTTTGAGCACGAGCGTTTTGATGTCGCGCTTACGGCGGCCCACGTCGCGCTGCGTGGCGAAATCACCTTCCACCGCTTTGAAAAATACTCTGCCGCTGGTGATGTCGCCGCCCGGCATGCGCACCCGCAATACATCCCCGAGGCCGATGTGGTCTGCTTCCGTCTCCGGTATCGCGGCGCGCGCCCAGGTATCGCTCAAGTCCACGACCGTGACGATCGCCTGCCCTGCGTTCACGACTTCGCCCTGGCGCGCCGCGCGCACCGAAACCGTGCCGCTCACCGGCGCATACACGTTGGTGTAGCCGAGCCGCACGTGCGCCTGGTCTCGCTGTGCCATCGCGTTCTTCAAGTCTGATTGTGTTGCCGCCACCGTGCTCTGCGCCGCATTCGCCTGATGCGTACGCGCAGTGGCCGCACTCGCATCGGCCTGCGCCGCGCGGACCCCGTCCTGCGCGGCCTGCACGCTCGCTTGCGCCGCGCGCAGGTTGGTCTCCGCCTGCACCCGTTCCTGCTCGGAAGCCACTCCGGCCTTTGCCAAATCGATCATGCGCTGACTGTCGCTCTGCGTGCGTTCCAGCGCGGCCTGTGCCTGCGCCAGTTGCGCTTTTGCGGACGATATTTTCGCGGTCGCCCCGGCTACATCGCTCGAGGTCGAGCCGGACGTGGATTCTTCCGTCTGCCGCATCTCCGCGACTTTGTGTTGCAGGCTGGCGATGGTAGCGTTTGCCGCTGCTTCCTGCGCTTGCAACTCCAACGGATCAAGCACGGCAATCAGATCGCCCGCCTTCACCACGCTGCCCTCGTCCACCAGCAATTTCTGGATCCGCCCTCCCACTTGGGCGCTGACAATGACTTGATTCGAGTCCACCGTACCGACCAGTACCAGGTCTTTGGAGTGATCGGTGGAGAAGACGTAGTAGATCGCCGACGCGACGAAAATGATGCCGAGCAACATCCAGACTCTCTTCTGTAAACTCACTTCCGGTCTCCTTGAATGACGCTGCGGGCGCGCGCTCCGCCAGTTTGCGGCTGAAACAACGCCGCCGTGATGAAATCCAGTACTGCCGCTTTCCGTTCCGCGACGCGCTCTGGCGCCAGCGGATCGAATCGCACAATACGCTGGATCACCGGCGCGCTGCTGAAATAAAACACGATCATGGCCACCATCGAGGGCACAAAGTGCGCGGGGTCCACCTTGCGGAAGTCGCCCGAGGACATGCCTTCCTGCAACACCGCCGACACTTTGCCAAAGATGGGGCGCATCGAGTCCTTCACGATTTTGTCGATGATCGCGGACTTGCCTTCGCGCGCGCGCATCATTTCGCGCTGCATCAGCCGCGGATAGAGCGGGTGAGCAGCCAGAAAATCGAAATACACGCTGACGTAGGCGATCAGTTTCTCCCGCGGCGACAGCTTGCTGTCGAGCGCCGTGAATACTTGCATCTTGAGTCCGGCAAACGCCGTGTCCAGCACCGCGCCGTAGAGCGAATCCTTGTCCTGAAAGTAGTAGTAGATCAACGCCTTGTTGACCTTGGCGGCGCGTGCGATGGCGTCGGTGCGGGCGCCGGCAACGCCCTGCTCGGCAAACTCCTTCTCGGCGGCCTGCAGGATGGCGGCACGGCTTTCCTCGGGCTGGCCGCGCGTGCCCAGGCGCGCCACCGGCTTGGCGGCGGTCTTAACAAAGCGGGGACGAAAAAGATGCGCCATCGATCGAGGAAACCAGTCTAATTAACCAGTTAGTTAGATTATCGGACAAGACACTCCTTGATGTCAAGAGAGGAAATATTTGGATAGTGGTGGCTCAGTTTGCCTCGACGTCGGTTGTGAATGCCCGGAGGTCCCTCGCCCCGCTGGTGAAGACGCGGGGCTTCGGGATGACGCCGCTGGGGTGCAAGCTGCGTAATTGTCGAATTGAGCACCACCCATATTCGGGGAATGGTTGCTCTGTCTTATTGCGTTTGATGGGCTTAGGACGCTGCTGCCTTTTGCTGCTTCTCCTCCCAGCGAAACTTGGCCACCACCAGGCGAATATCGTCGAAGGTGGTTGCCTCGGAAACGGCGTCCTTGATCGGACGCAGCGCGGCCGTGCCCAGCCGCGCGCAGGCAGTTTCGATTTCCACGCACCGATCCGGCTCGACCCATCCAGCTTTGAATTCCACATCGCCGCTCTCCACCAGTTCAGCAACGGCATTGATGACGGTGGAAATCTGGCGTCCGCGGATGGCGGCGATTTCAGCGAAGCTCTGGCCTTCGTCCAGGAGGCGTTTGGTGGCCGCGGCGGGGCGGGAGATTGGCTTGGGTACGGGGGCGGCCCGGTTGCCGTTACGGAAGCGCTCCAGCGCGGCAAATATCTTCGGGCCATACATTTGCGACTTGCGCGCGCCAAATCCGGTGATCTGCAACAATTCAGGAATCGTGGCTGGCTGTTTGCGGCAAACTTCATCGAGCGCAGTGTCGTGCATCACCACAAACGCCGGAGCGCCCTGCTCGCGGGCGGTGTTGCGTCGCCATTCGCGCATGTAGTCCCGCATCGCCTCGTCCACTTCTGGCATCGTGGCGCTGCCCGCCGCCTTTGACGGCACGGTTTCCGATAACTTTCCGGACAAACCAGCGGGCGCGCCACTGCACGCGTCGCAGGTGCTGCATGATTCCCACTTGGGCTTCTCGCCAAAGTGCTCACAAATTTGCCGCTGGCGGCAGGCGACTGAATCCGCATAGCCGCGAATGTCGCGATAGCGCTGCCAGGCGCGGTTCCTTTCCTGAGCGTCGGTGATCTCTTTCATGAAGTGCGCCAGCAGGGCGGCGTCTTGTTTCTGCCAAAGCAGAATGCAATCCGCGGGATTGCCGTCGCGCCCGGCACGTCCGGCTTCCTGGTAATACTGCTCAATGGATTTTGGCAGCGACATGTGAAAGACCGCGCGCACGGTCGCCTTGTTGATGCCGAGGCCAAAGGCGATGGTGCCCACCAGCACGCGCACTTCGTCCGACATCCAGGCTTCCTGGTTGCGCGAGCGCAGCGCGGACTCCATCTTGCCGTGATAGGCGACGGCTGCGATGCCGCTCTCCTCGAGGTAGTCCACGGTCTGCTCCACGCGGGCGATGGTGGGTTCGTAGACGATCACGTTGCCTTCGCGATAGTTTCGTAGCAGTCTCAGCAACAGGGGCTGCATCTCCCGGCCCTGGCACTGTTTCACGGCATAGCGCAAGTTGGGACGATGAAAGCTGGCAATGTATTTGTGCGGATCACGAAGCTGGAGCTGATGCAAAATGTCGTGACGCACGCGCTGCGTGGCGCTGGCGGTGAAAGCGGCAATGTGGGACTTGGGAAAATATTCGCGCAGGCGGCTGAGTTGGCGATAGTCGGGACGGAACTCGTGGCCCCACTCGGAAATGCAGTGGGCTTCGTCAATCGCAAAAAAAGAAATGGGAACCTCGCGCAACCAGGCGCGCGTGTCCTCGCGCGCCAGCCGTTCGGGCGAGAGATAGAGCAGGCGATACTCACCCGCCCGCGCCTTCGCCACCACCCGCGCCTGCTCGGCAAGCGACATCGTGCTGTTAAGCACGGCGGCCGGAATGCCCATCTGGGCAAGGGATGCGGCTTGGTCTTGCATGAGTGCGATGAGCGGCGAGATGACGACCGCCGTCTTTCCCAGCACCAGCGCGGGCAATTGATAACACAACGATTTTCCGCCGCCGGTGGGCATGATCACGCAAGTATCGTGCGCGGCCACCAGGCTGCGCACGATGCGCTCCTGCATGGGACGGAAGGAACTGTATCCCCAGTAGCGATGTAGTGGCGCGAGCAGGTCCACTTCGGGCATAGAGGATCAGTATAGGGCCGGGAGCGGAGGGTGGGAATCAGCTAGGGGAACCAGAGTCCGCCTCCCAAAGAAACATCGGATTCCTCCGCTTCTCTGTCGCTTTCGCTCCAACTCCAGTCGGAACGACAGAGTTTTCTTGGCGGTATTGCCTAAGCTGCGAGGCTGCCCCGCCCTTGTCGCGTTCTCGGCGACAGGGGTGGGGATTTTGACTTTGGTGCAAATTTTCAGATGTACTGCCGGGATGGCCTGTCCCACAGGCGTTCTCGGGATTTTCACTTGCTCCCGCTGTGTAGCGGTGCTAGGCTTATTGCCGTCACGCTCTTCGTAAATTGTGGACTCCGTGTCTCTCCCAAGGTCTTAAATCACTAACACGAAATCTCCGCTCGGAGAGCAGCGCTGCGGACTTGCTGACGTGCAAGTGAGAATAGAGGAAACTTCGATGTTGCGAATCATCCCGAACTTCCGCAAGGCCTGTGTGCGCGCATTTGCCCTGGGCTTATGCACATTGGCCGCGGCGCAAAAGGTCACTACTGTCTACAGTTTTGACGTCACTCACGGACAATTCCCTTATCTCGTAACCCTGACGCAGGGCAGGGACGGTTGGCTTTATGGCACTACTACGGACGGCGGCACAAATTTAGGGACGGGCACAATATTCAAGCAGCGTACCGCACATAACCGGAACGTTGTGCTCTACGATGGGTTGGGCTCAGCAGTGGGCGTAACCCTTGCCAGTGACGGGAACTACTACGGAACAACACAGTATGGTGGAACACTCGGACTGGGGGTACTGTACAAGGTCACTTCTGCGGGTGTCATGACGGTGTTGCATGACTTTATGGGCGGAAGCGACGGCGCATACCCGCTCGGTCCGCCAATACAGGCCTCAGATGGCGACCTGTATGGTGTGGCCGGGGGCGGAGCAGGTATTCAGATCCCCACTGTGTACAAAGCTACGCCGGCTGGCGGATTTTCAACCCTGTATTCCTTTGGCGATGTCAACGACACGCTCTATTTCCTGCTGCAAGGAGCGGACGGAGACCTCTATGTGACTCTGGGAGGAGTGGGATCGATCGCTAAAATAAGTTTGACAGGCGTCCTCAGATTCAGGCGTAACTTTGATGGTAAGTTTGGCATTTATCCCAATGAGCTCATGCAGGCCAGCGACGGAAATTTTTATGGTACGAACTTCAGGGGTGGGGCTTGCGATCGCGGCACGATTTATAGAATGAGCCCACGCGGAGTCTTTACCCTGCTCTATAGCTTCGTGGCCGCGGATGGGTACTACCCTTCTACAGGCCTGACCCAAGCCAGCGATGGAAATCTCTATGGTTCGACTGAGGATGGCGGAGACGGGGGGTCGGGGTCTCTCTACAAGTTCACGCTAGACGGAGTTTACACACACATCCACTCTTTCCCGCAAACGATACCACGACCGTCACCTACAGGATCTCTAACTCAATCCACGAACGGGCGATTGTATGGGACTACCTATTCGGGTGGCGCATTTGGGTTGGGCAGCGTGTTCTCCCTGGATATGGGTCTGGGGCCGTTTGTGGCTTTACAGAGATATCAGGGCAAGCCGGGAAGCACCACCGGCATTCTCGGCCAGGGGTTCACGGGCACGATAGGAGTCACCTTCAACGGCGTGCCCGCCACCAGCTTTACTGTTCTCGAAGACACGTATATGACCGCGGTGGTTCCCAGCGGAGCTGGAACGGGTCCGGGGTCGTGGTCACCACTCTAACCGGCACATTGAAAAGCAACAAGAATTTTGTTCAGAAATAGACGCATCTAGTTGCCCCGTGGGGCGAGAGATGCGCGTGGGCGAGAAACAGCAGGTTCCTCCACTCCGCCGTCGCTGGCGCGACGGCTCCGGTCGGAATGACAAAGTCTCTTACGGCTAATCGCTCCGCCCTAGCCCGAAAGCCAAGTAACGAGCCGGGGGGAATTCCTGTCGGCATAGGCACCCCGCGCCGTACGAGGCAGGAGTGCTCATAGGGATGCTTCGACTCCGCTCAGCGTGACAGAATTGTTGTCATGCGCGACAGGACCGAAACTCTGCATCCTCGACAGAACGGGAATTGTGTGCGGCGCGACAGAACCCAAACTTTGTCATGCTGAGCGGAGCATCCATATGTGTTCCCGTCGCTAAACAGCCCCACCCGCGATGGACGGGACCAGCAACACTTCGTCTCCGTCCTGAAAGGCATATGCAGGGCCGCCGAGGAAGCGGATGTCCTCTTCGTTGACGTAGATGTTCAGGAAGCGACGGACTTCGCCCTTGTCGTCGTGGAGATGCGGTTTGAGATCAGGGAAGTTCTGGTCCAGCTGGGAAAACAGCTCGCCCAGGTTGGCGGGAGAACATTCGAAGCAGTTTGCACCCGCGGTCAGTTTGCGCAGCGCGGTGGGGATTTGTACTTTGATGGACATGTTGTTACCTCGCATTATTCAATTTGCTGTTGCCATGTACTCGCCGTCAGCGGCTGAAGCCGGTCTTGATTCTGCGGCTTAACGGCATCGTTGAAGCGATGCCCTGACACGAATCGTGAATCGTTTGCAACCCAACGTACCTGCCGGGCCTCGCCCGGTCGGACAGCCGAGGGCGGCTGTCCCCACACAAACCTATCCGACCTCCACGCCAACCGGCTCGGCCCTCGCCACTTCGCCTTCGAGCGCGCGTGCTAGATAGCTTTCAAACAGGGCCATACGAGGCGCGATTGGTTCTTCATCTCGATAGACGCCTTGCAGCGCATCCGTCGTCTTCAGCCCATTGCCGGTGATGCAGATGACGGTCGTTTCGTCCGGCAGGATGCGGTCCTGGCGAATGAGTTTGGCGGCGACGCCGGTGGTCACTCCGCCGGCGGTTTCGGTGAAGACGCCCTCGGTTTCGGCCAGCAGTCGGATCGAATCCACGACTTCGAGATCGCTGACGTCCTCGCTCCAGCCGCCACTTTCTTTAATCGTTTTGATTGCATAATGCCCGTCGGCGGGATTACCGATGGCGAGAGATCGCGCGATGGTCGAGGGTTTCTGTGGCTCGATCTCGGAGCTGCCGGTCTTGACCGCGGTGGAAATCGGCGAACAGCCGGTGGCCTGCGCGCCAAAGAATTTCACCGGCTTGTCCTCGACCAGCCCCAGTTGCACCAGTTCGCGGAACGCCTTTTTGATCTTAGTAATCAACGACCCGCCCGCCATGGGCACAACAATGTTGTCAGGCAATCGCCAGCCCAACTGCTCGGCGATCTCGAAGCCGACGGTCTTCGAGCCTTCGGCGTAGTAGGGCCGCAGGTTGACATTGACGAATCCCCAGGGATGCTCGTCGGCGATCTGCGAACATAACCGGTTGACCTGATCGTAGCTGCCGGCGATGCGTACGACTTTCGCGCCGAACACGCTGGTGCCGAGAATCTTGGCTGGCTCCAGGTCGGCGGGAATGAAGACCCACGCCTGAAAGCCTTCGCGGGCGGCCTGCGCGGCAACGGCGTTGGCCAGGTTACCGGTGGACGAACACGACACAACCTTAAATCCGAACTCGCGCGCCTGCGCCAGTGCGACCGCGACTACGCGGTCCTTGAAGCTCAGCGTGGGCAGGCATACGGCATCGTTCTTGATGTAAAGGTTCTTCGCCAGCGCCTTGCCGCCAAGGCGCTGGCCGAGGTTGCGCGCGCCCAGCAGCGGCGTGAAGCCGACGGGCAGTGTCGGCTCATAGCCCGCAGGCAATGGCAGCAGCGAGCGGTAGCGCCACATGCTGGCCGGACCCTGGGAAATCTGCGCGCGCGGGACCGACGCGCGAATGGCGTCGTAGTCGTAGGCAACTTCCAGAGGAGAGAAACAGTCTTCGCAGATGGAGCGGGGCTGGTTGCCCCACGCGCGTCCGCATTCCCGGCAACGAAGTTCGTAGTTTGGCATTGGGCTGCTCGCTTTTCCTGCGAGAGGCCGTGACGAGCGAAAAAGACGCCTGAAACACGAAGGCCTCTTTTTCCAAAGAAATGGGAAAAGAGGCGGAATGCGGAAAGAAAAACTGCTCGCATACCGAATCTCATGTTCCCCGTTTCCAGGAGAGAGTTGGCACCAGCATGCGGGATAGATGATCCCGTATCGGTTGCCGTGGCGTCTCAGGGCTCGTCCCTCGGCCACTCTGCATGAATTTCGGGTCTGCTCCGAAGAGCAAACTTGTGATTGAGATAGTACCGCGCCGGGCGGGCCGCGTCAAGAACGAGAATCGGAAGGGTAGTGCCTGGGATTGTGCGGCTACTTCTTCTTGCCCCAGTGGGCCGGTTTGGCCTTGCCAGCCTTTTTCCCGCCGGATCGCGCGGCCGTGGCCGCATTTGGCCCTTTGCCGAGCGATGCGCCCAAGGCTTTTTCCATGGACGACAGAGTGTTTTCGAACTCGTCGCGCTTTGCGATTCTGGTTGAACGTTTGCCCATGGTTCCATCATGCCACAAGCGGCGTGCTGACAGAGCCGGGCAGCCGAATGAAATTGCCGGTGCGAGGTAGCGCTGCGGTAGGATACTCGGCAGCAACCTGAGTGTTTCCGCACTGACGCTTGGAGGCAATCATGGATTTAGGCGTTCCCGAGGTCGTTTTCATTGTGGTGATCGCGTTGCTGCTGTTCGGTCCGGGCAAGTTTGCCGGGCTCGCCCGCGGTGTGGGCGAAGGCTTCAGGAATTTTAAGTCGTCGCTGAAAGAGGGCGAGAAAAAAGAGGAAGAAAAAAAATCGTAGATATCGAACGCTGAAAGAAATTGAAGGGAGCGGAGGGGAGGGATCTGTTTTTTCGCTCCGCATCACACGGCCGCATGTGCCAACAACATGCGGCAAACCAGCGCCACCGGCAAACCCACAACGTTTGCGTAGTCTCCTTCAATGCGAGGAATCCAGCGAGAGGCAAACCCCTGAATTGCGTATGCGCCTGCTTTGTCCATCGGTTCGCCGCTGGCCACGTAGTCGCGGATCTCCTCGTCAGACAATTCGCACATCGTCACCAGCGTAACTTCGGAACGCACATCTTCGCTGGCCACCGCTCCCTGTCCTCTGGCCGCCGGTGTTATCACGCAGACGCCGGTAATCACTTCATGGGTGCGGCCTGACAGCATTCGTAACATGCGCGCCGCATCAGCCGCATCGGCGGGCTTGCCCAGAATTGCGCCGTCCACCACCACGATGGTGTCGGCCCCAAGAACAAATTCATCCGGCCTTAGCCGATGTACCGCCGTGGCTTTTTCGCGCGCCAACCGCTCGGCATGGGCCCGCGGCAACTCCCCCGTAAGCGGTGTCTCGTCAATGTCAGCCGGGAGCGCGGTAAACGCAATCCCGGCGGCCCGCAGCAGGTCCTGACGGCGCGGCGAAGCGGAGGCGAGAATCAGCATGCCATCCGATTCTAGAGTATGAATGGGCTCGGAAGAGATTGATCGTCTCCCGCAGCCGTTCCATTCCCCGCCTGTTAGAATTGATGTTTCCTGCTCCCACCATGGATTCCCAGCACATCCGCAATTTTGCGATCATCGCGCACATTGACCACGGCAAATCCACGCTGGCCGACCGCCTTCTGGAACTGACCGGGTCCCTCACTGCGCGCGAGATGCAGGCGCAGGTGCTTGACTCCATGGACCTGGAGCGCGAGCGCGGCATCACCATCAAGGCCCACGCCGTCCGCATGGCCTATACCGCGCAGGATGGCGAGACCTATCAGCTCAACTTGATTGACACGCCCGGCCACGTGGATTTTTCCTACGAAGTTTCGCGGGCGCTGGCCTCTTGCGAGGGCGCTCTGCTGGTGGTGGACGCTTCGCAGGGCGTCGAAGCTCAGACGCTGGCCAATTCCTACATCGCCATCAATAACGGTCTCGAGATTATTCCCGTAATCAACAAGATTGATCTTCCCAGCGCCGACATTCCGCGCACCAGGGAAATGATCGAAGGCGCGGTCGGTCTCGATGCCAGCGATGCCGTCCTGATCAGCGCCAAGACCGGACAGGGCGTGCCCGACGTGCTGGAGGCGATCGTTAAGCGCATTCCTCCTCCCAAGGGAAATCCTGAAAACCGGCTCCAGGCGCTGGTTTTCGACTCTTGGTTCGATGCCTACCGCGGCGTGATCGTATTCGTCCGCGTCTTCGAAGGCACGCTGCGCAGAGGTGCGAAGATCCGGCTGTGGTGGAACGGCAAGGTCTTCGACGCAGATCAGGTTGGCGTCATGACGCCAAAGCCGGTGGATGTCGAAGAACTGAAGGCAGGAGAAACAGGCTTTCTGGTCGCCAACATCAAGATCGTCGCCGACACCAAGATTGGCGACACCATCACCGAGGATAACGCGCCGGCGCTGGAAGCGCTGCCCGGTTTCGAAGAACTCAAACCCATGGTCTTCGCCGGGCTCTACACCGTGGACTCACATGAGCACACGCGCTTGCGCGAGGCGCTGGAAAAATTACGGCTGAACGATTCCTCATTTTTCTTCGAGCCGGAAAGTTCGGTCGCGCTCGGATTCGGCTTCCGTTGCGGGTTCCTGGGACTGCTGCACATGGAAATCATTCAGCAGCGCCTGGAACGCGAGTTCGCGCTCGAACTCATCACCACCGCGCCCGGCGTCCGCTACAAGGTGTACTTGACGAACGGATCCATGATTGAAGTGGACAATCCTTCGCGCTGGCCCGATCCCAGCGAGATCGAAAAGATCGAAGAGCCGGTGATCCTGGCCACCATCCTTACCAGCGAAGAATACGTCGGTGGCATCCTCAAACTGGTCGAGGACAAGCGCGGCAAGCAGAAGACGTTTGAGTACGTGGCCTCGTCACGGGTCATGCTGCATTACGAGCTGCCGTTGAATGAAGTTGTCATGGATTTTTACGACCGCCTGAAAACGGTTTCGCGCGGCTACGCGTCGCTTGACTATCACCTCGCCGGATATTGGGATTCACCCATGGTCAAGCTCGACATTCTGGTGGCGGGCGACCCCGTGGATGCGCTCTCCATCATTGTGCACCGCGAGTTTGCCTACGACCGCGGCAAGGCGCTGGTTTCAAAGATGCGCGAACTGATCCCCCGCCAGATGTTTGAGGTGCCCATTCAGGCCTCGATCGGCGCGAAAATCATCGCCCGCGAAACCGTCCACGCCATCCGCAAAAACGTGATCGCCAAATGCTATGGCGGCGACATCTCGCGAAAACGAAAGCTGCTGGAAAAACAAAAAGAAGGCAAGAAGCGCATGAAGCGTATTGGCAAAGTAGATATCCCCCAGGAAGCCTTCCTGGCCGTGCTAAGAGTTGGGGAAGACAGCTGAAAACGGCGAACCTGCAGAGCTGCGTCTTCCAGGCCGCCCCTCCGTCTACAGATGTCCATGTATTACTATTTCGGTACCGGCAATGTGCAAATCTCAAAACAGCGGGCCCAGGGGAAACTCGGTCCAAATTCCCCCTGTTAATGCGGCATGAATTGCCTAACTGATTACCCTATAGCCACTTAGGGTTTACTCGGCAGCCTGCGGAAGCGGCCACCATCCCCTCAGGCATCTGCGACTGTTAGAAGTAGGGAATGTCTTGCACAAGGTTTTCCACAGGCCAGGGCTGCCGCTGCACTTCTCATTTCCCCTGTCAGTTCCCCTGATTTCGAGGGCGGTTCGTTCATTGCAGCCGGTCTTCGGGGGGATGAGATAGCCCTATCTCGGCCCGCCGCAAGTGTCATCCTGAGTGAAGTTGTGGTCCCGCAACGCGGACCACAACACAGTCGAAGGATCCCTACGTGCACTGCCGCAGGTGGCCCAGCCTGCTTTTTCCGCTCGCGCCAGAAATGCTGAGGGTGCCCCATCCTAGCCGCGTTCTTTGCGGCTAGGGTGGGAACCACGAATGCACGCGCCGCATGATTTTCAAATGAAAGGGGTGGGACGAGTGGCAGCCTTGATCTCGCATGCACTATTCCAACTGCGGGTGCCCCACTTCTCGCCGCTGTTTGCGAGAAGTGGAAATGGATGGCCGCAGGGCAGGCGGCGCTCCACGGCTGACTCGATGATTCGTCGGCTTGCGTCGTGGCTCAGCTTGCGCTAACGAAGGCGTCATCCCGAAACGCGGCGTACTTCAGCCGCGTGAGGGATCTCCCACAGAGACGGCCGCTAACATCCCCACTCAAGCGAAAACCGGACTTGAGTGGGGCTCGGGGCCGACCCGGTACGGCAAAGCCGGTTACAATTGAGCGCCAGAGCCACGGGTGATTATCGCGCATGGGGCCGATAGCCCTATTTGATAAGTCGTTCCTTCAGTCACTCTCGCTGGTTGAAGCCGTTTTTTTCGATCACTTCTTCCTGTCAGTAATCTGTCCACTGTTCTACGTTGAAACGCTCGCGGACCTTGAGAAACACGTACGAGAGGGGCGAACGCCCGAGCAGGAAGTTGGCATCATCGCGGACAAAGTGCCGGAAATGAGCGGTTACCCGTGCGCTTACCACATCGACCTCGGGGGTGCGACTCTGTTTGGTGCAAACATCCCACTTAACGGACGAATTCCGACCGCAGGGGGTAGGCCGGTCAGGCTGGATGGAAAATCGGGGTTCGTTCATGAGGAATCTGCCGCCGCGCAGGCATTCAAGCGCTGGCAGGAACGCGAGTTTCTCGTCGTTGAACGTCACTTTGCCCGCACGTGGCGAACAGCGCTGAACAACGTTGATCTTGCGAAGATCGCGGCGGGAATTCGGGCGATGGGAGTCACGCCGGGGACGTGCAGGTCGCTCGAAGATGCAAAGGCCATTGTTGACAGGTTTCTTGAGCGCGACGGCGCGGCGGCAATAGACCAACTCAACTTGGCATTGGGATTGTTCGAAATCCCGCCTGAGTATGACTTTCACCTCTTCGGGCGCTGGACAACGCAGGGCAGAGCCTCGCTCAGGCGTTTTGCGCCATATGCTGCGCATGTCGTTGCCGTGGAACTCTTCTTCCGGATTGCCCTCGGCGCAGCTCTGATCGGCACGGCAGATGCCAACAATCGTACTGACATCGGATACCTTTTCTACGTGCCCTTCTGTCATGTGTTTGTCTCATCAGACAATCTGCACAGGCGCTGCGCCCCGCATTTTCTACGAACAGATCAGAGCTTCGTTTGGGGTCACGACCTAAAGGCTGATCTCAACCGGTTGATGAACGTTTACGCGGGCCGACCGGAGGAAGAAAAAGAGCAAGGGCTGATGCGTCTGGCACCAACCCCGCCCCCTGACGATCAAGGCGTCGTCGCTCAACTATGGGATCGTCATTTCAGTTCGTGGAGACAGCGCGCAACTGAAGCGCCGCCGCCGCGCAATCCGAAGGAAGACGCCGAGCTTCTTGCTCACATCAATCGTCTCTCTGACGCCCCGTCATTACCACGCAATGAGATGGACTTCGACCCCGCGGACGCTCAATTCGTGCAGATTCAAAGGCGCGTCACGAAGCGGCGAGGGGGGTGGTGGCAATTGCCGAAAGACCTCAAGGGCTGAGCAGGCGGCAGGTGGCCCACTCAAGCGGTTTCGGCTTCAGTGGGGCAGTTGGATCGCTGAACGTACCCTGCTGCGGTTCGCTGAGCAGCGAGTGAAGGATCAAAAGATTGACATAATCGGGCCGATGCTCGTAATATACGTACATCTGTACGGAAACTACGACTAACGCACGGGAAAGAGGTTTTATGAATCCGCAAGTCTTAACCGAGCGCTTTGAGATGCGGCTCGGCCGGTCTGACGTCGATGAACTCGATGTCTGGCGCGCGCGCCAAAGCGATGTACCCTCACGATCCGAAGCCGTGCGGCGGCTGATGGAGCGGGGCCTTGCCGCGGACGGCAAACAGGACAAGCGCGAGATTAGGCTTCTCAACGGCGAGAAGCTGATGATTCTGATGCTCTGCGACCTGTTTAAGAAGCTGAAGCTGAAGTGCGACATCGAGCCCGAATTCGTGGAGGAGGTCATCTACGGCGGCCATTATTGGGCCCTCGACTGGAAATACCCGGGCATCTTTCACGGCCATGAGGATTCTATGGTGGTCCTGCACGAAACAGTAAATGTCCTCGACATGTGGTCTTTTCTTGAGAACGGCTACGCGAAGCTCTCGAAGAAGCAAAAGGACCGCGTCGCGGCGGAGGCGGCGCCCTTCGGCAGGCATGTGGTTTTTCAAGGTTTCGACGGTAATGGCGAAAGCGAGTATATCGGGATTGCACGTTTCCTCGTCGAGCAACTCGACCGCTTCGCCAAATTCACAGGACGGGAGCTCAATGCGCATATGCCGACCGTCGAAGCTCACCGACGCATGCTAGCTGTCTTCGAGCCGATCCGGCGCGCCATGACGGGCCGAGATCTCAACGCCGACGAGGTTATCGAGATTCTCAAGGCCATGTTGCATCCGACCCGTCGGAAAGCCTAGGCGGGCAGACGGTGGCCCATTCAAGCCGTCCTTTGGCTTGAGTGGGGCAGTTCCATCGTTGGGTGTATCCAGTCGCGGTTCGCTGAGCAGCAGGTGAACGTGCTCCGGCATGACGACATAGCCATAAACGTGGAGTCTGAAACTGCACCGCACCCGTTCCAACGCTGCCTCGACGACTCGTCGGCTTGCGTCCGTGGTAAGGAAGCGACGCCGATGGTAGAAGCAAAAAGTGACGAAATGGCTCTGCCCGCTCTGGTGAAAACGCGTAAGTCCCCATGGCATGAGGACAATCTAGATTATCGCCGGAATAAGTCTGTGACGCGTGAACATCCCCACTCTAAATTTCGCAAAGAACGCGAAATTTAGAATGGGCCACCCGTCGCCCTAAGACAACATGGCGGATAGCTTACTCTTCCATCCCCGCCGGATCCTCCGCCATGTTCTCAAACCGCGTGCAGGGCTTGCGAAATGCCAGACGGATTTTCCCCACCGGCCCGTTGCGCTGCTTGGAGATGATGATCTCGGCGGTACCGTGCAGGGCAGGATCGTCCTGGTTGTAGACCTCTTCGCGGAAGATGAACATCACCAGATCGGCGTCCTGCTCGATCGAGCCGGACTCGCGCAGGTCGGAGAGCTGCGGACGGTGGTCTCCGCCGCGGCTCTCAGGCGCGCGGCTCAGCTGCGACAGCGCCACCACCGGCACCCTCATCTCCTTGGCTAGAGCTTTAAGGCCGCGCGATATCGCGGAGACTTCCTGCGTCCGATTCTCAAATCGCTTGCTCCCTCCGGACATCAGCTGCAGATAATCCACGACAATCAGGTCCAGCCGCCCCTGGTTCGCTTGCTTGAGGCGCCGGGCCTTGGCGCGCATTTCGCTGAGAGAAATGCCGGGCGTGTCATCAATGAAAATCGGGGCCTGCGCCAGTTGTTCCATGGCGCGCACCACTTTTTCCATGTCATCGCGCCACAGCGAGCCGGTACGCATCTTGTGGGCGTCCACTTCAGCAGTCGAGCACAGCAGACGCAGCAGCAACGCCTCGCGCGACATTTCCAGCGAAAACACCCCCACCACTTTCTGGTCGTGAATGGCGGCGTTCTCGGCGATGTTCATGGCAAAAGCAGTTTTTCCCATGGAAGGGCGGGCCGCGATAATCACCAGGTCGGAAGCCTGCAGGCCGCTGGTCATCTCATCCAGGCGCTCGTAGTGGGTGGCCAGCCCGGTGATGCGCTGGCCGCGTTCGAGCAGCTTGTCCACCGAGCCGAACGATTCGCGGACAATTTCCTGAATGCCCATGAACCCCCGCCCAATGCGCTTTTCCGAGAGCTGGAAGAGCGCGGCTTCGGCGTCGTTGAGCACATCCTCGGCAGGCTCGCTCTGGTCAGACGCGCGCGCGACAGCGGTATTCGCCGCATGAATCAGCCCGCGCAACAATGCCTTGTCGCGGACAATCTTGACGTAGTGCTCGATGCTGGGCCGGTCCGGCACTCCATCCAGCAGGCTCGAGACGTAACCAACATCGCCGATGGCCTGGAGTTCCTTGTGGCGGTCCAGTTCGTCCACCAGCGTGATCAGGTCAATCGGACGGGAGGACTCCTGCAAGTCCACCATGCGCGCGTAGATGCGGCGATGCGAATCGAGCGAGAAGTCCTCGACGCGCAAATGTTCCGCAGCCTGGTTGTAGGCGAAGTTGTCGAGCAGGATCGCGCCCAGGATAGAACGCTCCGCTTCCACATTCGCAGGAAGCGATCCGATGATGTAGTCCGTGGTCGCCAAAGATTTTTGCCCCTCTTGCCATGCTAGGAGAAACAAAAGCGAAATTCAACCATCAGGAGACAAACCTCCATGCCCGGCAGGCACACCACCGATCCCATCACAAGATTGTTGGGGAGGGCTCTCCAGTCGAATCGGTTGCTGGATGCATCGCGCTTTTCAAATCACGCCTGCGAAAAATTAAGTGCGGACCAAGCCAGCCGCTTGGTCCGCATGATCGTGAAGTTGCTGTTCGCGCGTTCACCGCAAGCGATGAAAGACTGCACGCGGCCCGACAGCGCTCCTCTATCCCTAGAAAAGGCGCCACATTTGCCGCCACAGACTGCGTGTGCTCAACTCTTGCGAGCTGGGTACGCGCAGCGACGGGTCCGTCACAGAGCTCGCCCCGAAGGGCGGAGAAGGAGGCCGCGATGCCCGGGCAACCAGGGCGCGCTCAACGCGCGCTCCAGAACATCCCCCGGCAGTTCACCCTCTGGGAACCGCCGGCTCTCTCTGACAATCCACATCGTTCCCGCGAATCAGCGACCATCACGATCGCTGAACCCACTGTGCGGCAGCGCGGGCGCGCGCGCAATACAAAATCCGGCCCGTGTTGTGAAGAAGCTGTGGAGGACGAAACTTCTCTGTGGAAAGCGATGGAAAACGTGGGTGTTCGTGGATTGCAGGTCGCCGAAGGCCTACGGGATAAAGTGTGGGGCCACGATGCTGATGAATTCGCGGGAGGTGATTACCTTGGTATTTTTCCAGAACCTTGGGAAATGCCGCAAGTTGCCGGTGATCAGGTAGTCGGCCCGAGCGGAGTCTGCGCATTCCAGAAACTTATCATCGTCGGGGTCTTTCGCAATCTGGAGCACACGCACCGGGCTAACCGGCTGCGCCCGGTTCTTGATGAGCTGGACAAGCTGCCGCCGAAGGCCTTTGCGGATTTTGAATTCCGGACGCGCGAGAACTTGCTGGTACTCGGCAAGAACGGCTTCGGTGACATACAACCGGGCCGGCTTAGTGACCGCAAGCAGGAGCACCGTGCGCTGGAGCCCGTCTGGTTTCAGGGCCGCCGAGACAACGATGTTTGTGTCAAGGACCAGCCGAAGAGCAATCATTGCCGCTTCGTTTTTTGCGCGCGAGCGGCCTTGATGACCTCATCCACCTGGCGCGAACTGAGCGAGCTCATACCCTTGAGCCGAGACTCTTCTCCGATTAAACGGAGCACTTCCGGCTCGGGGGCGGCAAGGCGCACATAGTCCCGAATGCTCATCAGCACCGCCTTCGGTGTGCCACGTTTTTCGATGACCAGCGACCGGCGCTCGTCCGCCACGCGGCGCAAGAGTTTCCCAAAATTGGCGCGGGCGTGCAGTGCGGAGACCACGATACTGTCGCTTTTGTAAGTTCTCAACATGGCAAACTCTCCAGTTCGTGAAACTTAACTGTACAGTTCGCTCGGAGTGGAGTCAAGACTAACCGAGCTAGTCTCGCCTCAAACTCAGGTCTCACGGTCGCGCCTCTGCGCGGTCACGCCGCTCCGCTCCAGATAATTCCGAAAGAAATTCATGGACGCCCTCCATCCGCCCCAAGGCACCCGCTGGCTAAAGAAGACGGCGTTTCTTTGAATCAGTGGATCGCACAGCGGGCGCACACAAGGTTGGAGCGGTGGAGACCGCCGCTGACTTCTTCAAGAAAGGCAGGAAGGACAACAGGAGCGGGCATGACGAAGTTTCTGCAGACTGGCCCGAAGGCTGCTCCTGATGCGGGAGTATGAGGTGCCGCCCCTACGGGGCTGGAGTCCGGCCCACTCGGCCTCTTCACTCGAATTCAGTTCTCGCGCAGCTCGCTAGCTCAAGAAAAAGGCACGGCCAAGAGCCGTGCTTTTCGGCGCTGCGAGGGATCCTTACGAATCGCTCTACTACGCTCACGATGACAGGGGCGGGCTTAGTCCTTCACTCCATCCATAAACGCGCGCAGCTTGCGCGAGCGCGAGGGATGGCGCAGCTTGCGCAGCGCCTTGGCTTCGATCTGGCGGATGCGTTCGCGGGTGACCGCGAAGGACTGGCCTACTTCTTCGAGCGTGTGCTCGCTGCCGTCTTCGAGTCCAAAGCGCATTTTGATGACTTTTTCCTCGCGCGGTGTCAGGGTGCGCAACACCTGGCCGGTCTGGTCTTTCAAGTTGACGTTGATCACGGCTTCGGCCGGAGAGATGACCATGCGGTCTTCGATGAAATCGCCGAGATGCGAGTCTTCCTCTTCGCCAATGGGTGTCTCGAGCGAGATCGGCTCCTGCGCGATCTTCAGCACCTTGCGGACTTTGGCGACGGGAATGTCCATGCGCTTGGCGATTTCTTCCGACGTGGGTTCACGCCCAAGTTCCTGCACCAGTTGCCGCGAAGTGCGGATCAGCTTGTTGATGGTCTCAATCATGTGCACCGGAATGCGGATGGTGCGCGCCTGATCGGCAATGGCGCGGGTGATGGCCTGACGGATCCACCACGTCGCATAAGTCGAGAACTTGTATCCACGGCGGTACTCGAACTTGTCCACGGCCTTCATCAGGCCGATGTTGCCTTCCTGGATCAGATCGAGAAACTGCAAACCGCGGTTGGTGTATTTCTTCGCGATCGAAACAACGAGACGGAGGTTGGCCTCGATCAGTTCGCGCTTGGCCTGCTCCGCATCCATGTCGCCCTGGATGAGTTCGCGCTGCGTGCGCTTGAGGTCCGGGAAGGACACCCCGGCCTCGGCTTCGAGCAGTTCCACTTCTCCGCGGACCGTGCGGGATTGTTTGCGATATTCCTTCTTGAGGTCTTCGCTGCGGGTGGCGTCGGCCTTGCGCTCGAGGTTCTGCGACTGGCGGTCCAGCGACCGCATGGTGTCCACGGTGCGGTTGAGGCGCTCAATGAGACGCTTGCGCTCGATGTTGGTGAATCCCAACTCGCGCATCGCCTTCGACACTTGAATGATGGAACGGGCCAGCCGGCGACGGGCGCGGCGATGGTCCTTGGGCCGCTTCTTCTCGGAAACTTCTTTGTATTTTTCTTCGAGGGTGATGGCTTTCTTGTAGAGCTTCGCCATCGCGTCAATCTTGCCGGTGAAGTCGTTGAGGCGCTTCTGCAGGATTTCGTCGGTGATCTCTTCTTCGTCGAAGGTGACCACTTCCTTGATCGAGCGGACACCCTTCTTCAGGTCCTCGCCCATGGCCAGCAGTTCGCGGATCACGATCGGAGAACGCGAAAGCGCCTTCAGCACGCGTAATTGCCCGCGCTCGATGCGCTTGGCGATTTCGACTTCGCCCTCGCGCGTGAGCAGCGGCACGGTGCCCATCTCGCGCAAATACATGCGGACGGGATCGTTGGTCTTCTCAAGAGCGCCGGGGGAGAGATCGAGCTCAACGTCTTCACTCTCTTCGGCTTCCTCAAACTTCCCGCCCAACCCGGGCCCCTTGGGCCCTTCAAGCACATCAATGCCCTGAGTGTTGATGGTGGTGAGAAGTTCGTCGAGGTCTTCAGGACTATGAACGTCCTGCGGGATGAGATCGTTTACCTGGTCATACGTGAGGTAACCTTTCTCTTTTCCGGTGTCAATCAACTTCTGAATATCGTCGAATTTTTCGTCAAGAGCCAAAGCTCGTCCTTAAAAAGAAAATTTCCGCTCGCGGTGGAGCGTGCGCAAACCAATTACCTTGGATGGGTCTGAGAGTTCGCAGAGCTGTGCGCCGGGCACAAGACTTTTTATTTTAGCAAGTAAGTGCCTCTTGGTCAATCACTTAACCCGCCTCTGCGATTTCCCGCTGTCGCCCCATTGTTGTCCCATCCCACACTTCCCGCCCCGCCCATTAGATGATTTGCGGGGTTCATTTGGTTCAAACCGTCCTTGGGCGCGTCCTAGGCCGCGTTCCCGCCTTCGGCGAGGCCCGGTTCCCTCAAAGCGCGCTTCAGGCGCTCCAATTCAACCAGCAACTCTTTCATGCGTACCCTGTCGTTGCTGACGCCGGGCTTGGCCAACTCGCGCTGCGCTTGTTCCAGGCGCCGGCGAATGTGGATCCGCTGGAGGGCGCGGGCGGCCCCGTCCACGCGCTCGGCGGTGAGGTCCTCTTCGTCGCCCATGAGGATGGTGGCCAGCAGACGGCGGTCGGATTCCGACTGCGGCGCGTCCATCAGGCCGGCGGATTCGATCGCTGACGATAGCAAGGCTTCGATCAAACTTTCTGAGGCGAGGCCGCGATGCAGGGCTTCGCTCTCCAGGGCAAAGCGGGCCTGGCGCGCGGGATCAAAATCTTCCTCCGCGCCGTCGCGCGCGGAGATGTGTGCCTCGCCCGCTTGCATCTGGCGCGCCGCGCACAGTGCACGGATGAGGATGCGCTCGGCGTCGGTGATCTGGACGTTTGCCGGGGCTTTGACCGCCGCCGCGGACCGCGCGCCCGCCACATGCTTCAATTCCTGACGCAGCACCGAGGAGTCAATGCCCAGTTTTTGCGCGATTTCGTGGGCCAGTTCGTCGCGAACTATGCGGCTCGGGATTTTCTGTACGTGGGGCAAGAGATAATTGACCGCCTTGACTTTGCTTTCGGCACTTCGCGCCGGGAACTGAGCCCTGGCGCGGTCAATGAGGTAATCAAAGTAACGCTGGGAGCCGCGCAAGGCCTCAGCATAGGCGTCTTTGCCCTTTTGCCGAATAAACAGATCAGGATCGAACCCCTGCTCGAGGGTAAGCACCTTGATCTGGAAGTCCTCTTCCACCAGCAGGCCCAGCGTACGTTCGGTGGCGCGTGCGCCGGCGGTGTCAGGGTCGAAGTTGACCACCACGTTCTTGGTATAGCGAGAGAGCAGTTTGGCCTGAAGTTCGGTAAACGCCGTGCCGGAACTGGCGATGACGTTGTGCAGTCCGGCGGCGTAAACAGAAATGCAATCCATCTGCCCTTCCACAAGAATGGCGTAGTCGAGTTTGCGGAGGGCTTCTTTGGCCTGATCGAGATTGAAGAGCACGCGGCTCTTGGAATAGATGCTGGTTTCTGGCGAATTCAGATATTTGGGGCCAGATTTTTCGTCTGAGGCGAGGGTGCGGCCTGTGAATGCGATGACCTTTCCGGCGTCGTTAGAGATGGGGAACATCACGCGGTTGCGGAACTTGGAGTACATTGCGGCGGTCGTTGGTCCCTTCGCTCCGCTCAGGGCAGGCTCAAAACGGTCGTTGGCTGGGGAAGGACCGCTTCCGGCCGCAGGCTTTGCGCTCTGGGCGTTCGGCTCTGGGCCAGAGTCAAAATCCCCGCCCTGTCCGTCCAAAGACCGGACAGACAAGGACGGGGCACCCTCGGTCTGCTTAAAGGAAAACAGTCCGCTCTCGCGCAGGACTTCTTCGGGGAACTGGCCCTTCAGGCGGTCGCGCAGCAGGAAGCCGGAATCGGGCGCGAAGCCGATGCGGAAGCGGACGATGGTTTCTTCGTCGAGGCCGCGCGTCAGCAGGTATTCACGGGCGCGCGCGCCCTCGGGGCGCTTGAGGCATTCCTGAAAGAATGTGACCGCCTGCTCGTGCGCGTCGAGGAGCGAGCGGCGGATTTTAGCGTCACGTTCTTCCGCTGGACTGGAATAGCTGACCTTGGGCAGAGGAATGCCGAGCTTCTGCGCGAGCGAACGCAACGCCTCCGGGAAGCTAAGGCCTTCGACTTTCTGCACGAATTTGAAAACGTCGCCCGATTCGCCACAACCGAAGCAGTGAAAGAACTGCCGCGTGGCGTGGACCGAAAAAGACGGGGTCTTTTCCGAGTGGAACGGACAGAGGCCGGAGTAGTTTTGCGCACCGGATTTCCTGAGGCGGACGTATTCCCCGATGATGCGGACAATGTCCGCCTGCTGCCTGACGGTTTCTTTGAAGTCGTCCGAGCTGGGCATAGATGGACTCATGGGCTTGGTTGGCCCGATACTTCTCCTCTTGGATTATGAGCCGGAATGCCGCTGAAGGGAACATAACGACCACATTCGCCTGCGGAAAAACTGTGGAATTTTGAGTTAACCCGAGGAAGATAGAGGAAAAGGGAACTTCCGTCCGGATTATAGGGGGAATGTTGCCAGTCTAGCGTTAAGTGCTATGATGCGCAGCGACTGAGAATTCAGAAAGTTCGTGATGAAGAAACTGAGGCTGAACACTGCCGACTTACTCACACGAGGCTATTTCCCTGATCGCGTAATCCCGCCGGTCACCTCGAGCGCCCTGCGCCCGGCGGTGCCAGACCTCGAAGCAGCGGCAAGGCTTTTTGGAAAAAAGCTTCGTAGCCGGTCCGTTCAGCATTCAGTTCCCAAACGAAAGCACCTGCGGAGAATCCTCTGTTTTCCAAATCCAGTGCACCAGACCTTGCTTGCGAGCGCAGTAGAGAAGCACTGGGCGACTATTCAGAAGTTCTGCTCACAATCGCCATTGTCAATTAGTGTTCCGGTCCTCTCGACCAGCAGAGCCGTCGAGAGCTGTTTTGACAGAAGCGAGCAGCCCGCGCATCGAGCGCTTCGCTCGGTGGGCAGCAGATATCTCTTGAAGACGGACCTCAGCCGGTTCTATCCGTCGATTTACACCCACAGCATACCCTGGGCAATTCACGGCAAAGCCGCCGCGCGGAGAAACAAGAAGCTCTACGGCAATTACCTGGATGAGTGCGCTCGCGGGACACAAGATAAGCAAACCGGCGGAATACCGATCGGGCGCGACACTTCATTCGTTCTTGGGGAGGTTGTGGCCTCCGCGATCGACGTGAGGCTCAAGGAGCGTATCCGCAAACTAAAGGGCACAAGGTATATAGACGACTACTACCTTTATTTCGAAACCCTCGCGGAGACGGAAAGGGCGCTTTCAATTCTCCATAAAGTCGCCAAGGAGTCCGAATTGGAGCTTAACGATCTTAAGACGGAGATCACGCCGCTCCCGGAAGCCTTCGAGCCAGCGTGGAAGGCCGAACTGCGAGGCATGCAGATTCGATCAGCTATCGGACCCCAATCTACTGATTTGCTATCCCTTTTTAATCGCGGATTTGAGTTGGCTACACAGTTCCCGCAGGATAGCGTGCTCACATATATCGCAAAGCAGGTGATTAGCACCACCATTGACGCGTCTAACTGGGAACTTTGCCAATCGCTGCTGCTTCGAGCGACTGTAGGCGAACCGACGATGCTATCCGTGCTGTTGGATGTTGTCCAAAAAAATATCTCATCCGTAACCGATAGGCGGCCAATTGGCACAGCAGTCTTTAGCTTGTGCTCATACCACGCCCCACTGCAGCAGGGAAACGAGGTCGCATGGGCCCTATGGCTGGCCAAGCAACTCGAAATCAAGATACCCAAGGCCGTAGCCAAGACAGTGGCAGGAGTAGACGATGACGTAGTTGCGCTTATCTCGCTTGATCTTCAAGAGGCGGGACTTTTCGCTCCCGTTGACACATCCCTGTGGAAGCAGCACATGCGGAAAGACGAACTGTACGGGGAGCACTGGCTGCTGGCCTACGAGGCTCTCGGGCAAGGCTGGTTAGCTAGCCTCAGTCGAAGGGACTATATCAGCCCGGATCCTATATTCTCTGTGCTTCAAAACCATGACGTTCGATTCTACGACCGACGTCCCACGCTCGTCTCGGTTTCGACTGACGATTACCCTGGATTAGACGACCATACCGTGACGCACCAGATCCCGGATCGTTTGCTTAAGCTATTGACCGCGGGGAAGACAGTGCCGTCCGAGTAGTGACCGCTTATGCTCACAATCGAGCCCACCGCCGTAGCCTCCACCGCCATAATTCTTCGAAGGCTCGGCCACTGATTCCACGTACGGATGCTGCTGATCGGGCTTGCCCGCGGCGACTCGCTCGGTTATTTGCCCGGCCAGGGCGCATCCGGATCAAAGCTGCGCCGGATTGCCATTACTACTTCCCTCATGCGTGTGCCTGAAAGCATTCGCCTCTCTTGCGCGAGCAGTGCCCTCTTCGCGAGGACTTGCATGAAGTGCCCTTTTAGGAAAGACGGCCCCGGAAGCCCGGTCTCGCCCGGAGGAAACAGGACGACTGTCGCGCCTTCCGGGCCGCTGCTGCTCAGAGGCACGATCAGGACGGAATCAATGCGGTCGCTGAGATTTCTTTGATCGAGTGAAACGATGAGCACCCAATGGCGAATCGGCGGACTGCCGAGGTTGGCGGTCCAGATCTCTCCGCGGCGGGGCATCGGACTATTGGTCAAGATTGATTCCCGTGGCACTCTCAGAAAGAGCCGCCTCCAGCCGGTGCTCCTCCGCAGCCTCTTCCGCGGTCATGTTGGCGAAATAGGCGGCGGTGTCGTTGGCCAGGCGCTGGCGGTTCTCGTAGACCAGAAGTTGCTGCACTGCCAGATCAATTGCTTCAGCGAGATTGCGCGCTTCGCCGTTCTTGATGCGCTTCTCAAAAAAGGAGAGCGCAGCCGATGAAATGGTGGTCGAGATTTTCTGCCGATTGAGCCTAATCGGAGAGGCCATGCCTGAATCCTCCAATGGTAAGATATTATATCAGACATAATAGGGGACAACTCGAGGACGGCCGAGCGTAACTCTTACCCCCTCTTTCGTGGGCTTACTGGCGTAAGATGACACGCTGCGAACACCCCGATATTGTTGAATCTGTGGGGGAAGCGAGTTTGCGGAGACTGCACAAATCGTTCTGGATCGGGGCTGCGCTGGTTGCGTTGCATGGCGCCGTTTTGGCGGGCGGCAGCTCGGTCTCTCCGGTGGTTTCGGACGTGATCCAGTTCGCGCTGGGCGGCGTGCTGGTAGCCAACAGCGTCCGCATCGTGCGAGCGTCCGCAGGATGGTACCGGCATTTCTGGCAACTGCACGCGGCGTCGTTCTTGTTGTGGTGCGTGGCGCAGGGACTTGGCGTGTACCAGGACGTTGCTCCGTCCACAAATTTCATGCTTTGGCTGAGCAATCTGCTGTTCTGTTTCTGGTTTGTTCCGCTGGCCATGGCTCTGTTTTTCGATTCGGGCGACGAGCGCGAGGGCTTTGACTGGCTGCTGGCGCTCGATTTTTGTCAGGGCGTGCTGGCGTGCGTGGCTTCGTATCTGTATTTTTTCTACCTTCCGCGCGCCGAGTCCACGACCGACCTGGCGCATTCGGTCTGGGCGCCTTATTTCGCCGGATACGGAATGATCGTGCTGGCGTTTCTGGCACGGTCTTATCTTTCCACGTCGCCCGTGATGAGGGCTCTGTTTCGCAGACTGGGAGCTCTGCTGGCGTTGTCGGGTGGGGTGGACGCCCTGTACTACTACGGCGGCCTCGGCGTGACTCCGGGGCACTGGTTTGACTTGTTTTGGAGCTTGCTATTGTTCGCCAACCTACTGCTTCCGGTGTCAGGCAAGCGAGTGGCGGATTCAAGCGAGGAGCGGCCGCAGCCCAGCGTCCCAATTCGCGGGTTCATCACGGTGCAGCTTTTTCCCATGTTGCTCGCCGTGTGCACTCTAGCCATGTCGTTGCGCATTGCCCGCCAAGACCTTGGGATCGCGGGATTGGTGGTGCTGGCGTGCTTTGTTTGCTTCAGCGCGAGATTGCTGATCACGCACTACCGGCTGCTGGCGGCCCAGCACGCCTTACAGCGGGAGGCCACGCATGACGGCCTGACCGGCCTGTGGCAGCACAATGCGATTCTGCACATCCTGGAGCGGGAACTATTGCGCGCACAGCGTTCCGGGACTGCGGTGAGCGTCATCATGGCCGACCTGGACCACTTCAAGCTAGTCAACGATTCTCTGGGTCACGCGGCCGGGGACGAAGTACTGCGCAGGGTGGCGGGCGAACTGGCTGGAGCGGTGCGGCCCTATGATTCCGTCGGGCGCTATGGCGGCGAGGAATTTCTGATCGTGGCCCCGGAGTGCAACGTCGAGGATGCACAGGTGCTGGCGGAGCGCATCAGGACTTGCATCGCGCAAAACCAAATTTCCATGAACGGCCGTCCGGTGGCGGTGACGATCAGTCTGGGGACCGCAACCCGGGCGTCGGGAGACGCGGAAGAATTGCTGGTGGCCGCCGACAAAGCGCTGTATCGCGCCAAAATCAACGGCCGCGACCGGGTAGAATCTGAATCCGAACGGGCGGCCATGCCGGCCCGCGCCGGACGAAGCTGATTTTCTTGTCTTTTCTTGTCTGGCTCGCCAGCGACGGTCATAGTTTCAGTTCCACCACCGTGGCGCCCGCTCCACCTTCGTTTTGCGGCGGCTCGACCACCGAGTCCACATGGGCGTGCTGTTGCAGCGCCTTGCGCAGGGCCTTTCGCAGAATGCCCATGCCGCTGCCGTGAACGATGCGGACGCGGGGCATTCCCGCAAGGAAGGCGCGATCCACGAATCGCTCGACCTCGCGCATGGCGTCGTCCACGGTCTGACCGATGACGTTGATCTCTCCGGCAACGCCGCCGGTCTCACGCTCGAGAGACACAGTGACGCCGCGGGCGCGCGCCGCCGCCACCGGAGAATCTCCCGCGCGAGACAGCACCTCGGCGATATCGTCGCGCGTCACCCGCATTTTCATTGCACCGACTTCCACTTCGAATTGATCGGCGGAAATCTTGCGCAGTACGCGGGCCGGGCGTCCGGTGGACTTCAACTTGACGGTGTCGCCCTCCTGCACGTTCTGGACCAACTGCGGCTGGGCGTGGGGATCTCCGCGGTCCGCGCCGGTGGCATGGGCCACCACGGAGGCATCAAACTGCTCGCGAAATTCGCGGCGCATTTTTGCAATGCGGCGTTCCGCGTCTTTGGATACCTTCTGGGCGGAGGCCTTGTCGTGGATTTCGGAGACGGCTTCGCGCGCGTGATATTCGAAGTCGCGGAACAACACCTCGAGCTTCTGTTCCATCACGCGAAGACTGGCCTGCTGTTCTTTTCTTCCTTCGCTCGCCAGACGCAGCTTCTCGCGTTCTAAATCCTGTCGCAGGGCCGCCAGCCGCACGCGCTCGGCATCGGCTTCGCGCAGGCGGAGGTGCAACTGGTCGAGAAATTCTCCGACGTCGCGCGCCTGCGTACCCAGACTGGCGCGGGCCGCGGAGATGATCTCGGGATTCAACCCAAGTCTTTGCGCAATGTTGATACCTGCGGAAGCGCCGGGAACACCAAGTTTGAGCTGGTAGGTGGGTTGCAGAGTGGATTCGTCGAATCCCATGGAGGCGTTCACCACACCCGCAGAGTTGGCCCCATAGACTTTCATGGAAGTATGGTGGGTGGAGATCGCCGTGATCGCACCGAGCCGTCCGAAGTAAGCGGCAATGGCAACGGCGAGGGCGGCACCTTCCTCGGGATCGGTGGCCGAGCCAAGTTCGTCGAGCAATACCAGCGAGTGCCGCGTTGCCGCGCGCGAAATGAAGTCTATGTTGGTCACGTGCGCGGAAAACGTGGAAAGGTTCTGCTCGATGGACTGGTAGTCGCCGATGTCGGCGTGAACAGCATCGAACAGCGAAAACTCAGCGGAGGCCGCGGGCACAGGAATCCCCGCTTGCGCCATCAGCACCAGCAGGCCCAGCGTCTTGAGCGTGACCGTCTTGCCGCCGGTGTTTGGGCCGGTAATCACAAGCTGATGATGCTCGGCGTCCAGTTCAACGCTCACCGGAATGACGCGTGCGCCCTTCAACTTCAGGCTGCGCTCGAGCAGAGGATGGCGGGCATCGTGGACGAGCAGCGCCGGGGGCGCGCTGGCGTCGCGAAAGCGTACCGCAACGCAGTCGTAGTCTTCGGCAAACCGGGCCTTGGCAAACTGGAGGTCAAGCGAGGCCAGCACATCCACCGCCGCCAGGATGGCGTCGGTGCGCTCGCCGATGCGCTGCGTCATATCGAGAAGGATGCGGTAGATTTCCGCGAGTTCTTCTTCCTGCAGGCGCACCAGTTCGTTGTTCTGCTCAATGGTTTCAAGCGGCTCGATATAGACGGTCTGACCGCTGGAACTGGCGCCGTGGACCACTCCCTGCACGCGCCGCTTTTGTTCCACCTTGACGGGAATGACGAAGCGCTCGCCGCGGATGGTGACGAGTTCGTCCTGCACGGCACCACCCTCGGCCAGCCGGCGCAGGTAACCGCGCAAAGACTCCTGGATCGAGCGGCGTTGTTTTTCCGACTCGCGGCGGATTCGCGAGAGCTCCGGAGAGGCGCGGTCTTCGAGGGTCCCGTCGGGACGGATCTTGTCGCGGAAAAATTTCAGGAGTTCGCTGAAGTCTTCGACCCGCGAGGAGAGTGCCTCGACCCTCGGCCACGGACGCCGCATCTGCGCCGGCGGGGCGAGTGAGACCGCCTTCCATCCCGCGGCCCAATCCACCAGCCGGATGACTTCGACGATTTCCACGGACTCCAGGACCGCGCCGGAGACTCTGGCTTTTCGGACCAACTCTGAGGGGTCGGTAGTCCCCGCAAATTCAAAGCTCCCGCCGGAGCGGCGGAACTCGCGAATTTCCTGCGTGAGCTCCTGTTGTTCGAGGACCCAGTCCGGGTCAACGCGGGGTTGCAGATCGAGGACTCGTTGCCGGCCCAGCGCAGAGCCAGCACATCCGGCGATCAGTTCGCGCAGGTGGTCAAGTTCGAGCAGGCGCGAGGAACTGTTCGCCATCGGTTGGGCCAGCATGAAGGTTATGGTATCGCAGGTCATTCACCAGCACTCGCGCCACGCTGACGGGTCAGGGCGCGCTATGCCTTGGCGGCAGCCGCAGCCGCTTCTCCGGGCCAGACGGGAAGACGCACGATGAACAGCGCGCCGCCATCCGGCTTGTTCTGGCAGGTGATTTGTCCGCCATGTTCCTGCACCGTCCCATACACCGCGCTCAAGCCCAGCCCGGTGCCCTTGCCGATGGCTTTGGTGGTATAGAAAGGGTCAAACACGCGAGTGGGTTCTTTGATGCCGGGGCCGGAGTCCGAGAACAAGATCAACACGTCGTCGCCTTCCCGCTGGCTCATCACCTGCAGCGATCCACCGCCGTTTTCCTCAAGAGCATCGGCGGCATTGTCCACGATCTGGGCGAAGGCCTGGAACAGCTGCTTCGGATTGCCGCGCACTTCAATGCCGTTGGGATCGAGATACACTTCGATCCGGATGCGACCGATCGCCCGCTGGCCGTCAAGCAGTTGTACGCTGCGCTGGAGCAGGCCACACAAGTCCAGGCGAATTTTTTCCTCGGAGTTCTGCTGCGCAAAGCGGAGCAGATCGGCCACCAGTCCGCGCGTGCGCTCACCTTGCGCCGCGATCTTGCGCACCAGTACATCCTGCTCGGGGGACAGATTCTGGCTGGACCACATCTGGTCGGCTGCGCTCAGGATCCCTGCCAGCGGGACATCCATCTCGCGGGCGGTGCCAGCCACCGCCTGGCCCAACGACGCCAGCTTTTCCCTCTGCACCAGCTGCTTTTGCAACCGCTGCTGATTCTCGAAGCTTCGCCGTGAATCTTGGAGCAGTTCAATCAGCGTCTGGTCTTGCAGGAAATGACGCAGAAACACACACATTCCCAGGAAGAGCATGGCGACCAGCACGGTGCTGACCCGCGCCAGCCGCGATGCGGGCGGCGATGTGTCCCAAAGGTAGGCCCACAACCCCAACACCGGCAAAGACACTACCGACAGCGCCATGGCGACGTCGAGGATGGAGCGGGCTCCGGCCGACTCCGCGGTTTCGGGCTGGACTTCCAGTCCCGACTTTGGCGCAGCCAGCGCCGCCGCCGCAATCCAGGTCACAGCCGCGGTCAGTGCGATGTCATAGGAAGATCCCGAATAGTATTTCCCCGCCAGGTCTGCGAGATCCACCACGGGCTGGGCCAGGGCGTAAACCGTGCTCGCAAGAAACAGCTGCCAATACAGCCGCTTCCACGGGCCTCGCGAGTTCTTATGCGCCCAGGCCAACACGGCGACCAGCATCAAATTTTCAACTTCATAAAGCAGCAGATAGTCCCGGTTATATTTCTCCATGTCCGGAAACACGTAGGCGTTGGGATACACCACAAACGCATACAGAAACATCCACCAGCTCAGCAGCATCAGCACACTGAGCATGCCCAGCCGGGACTGGCGCAGGCTAGAGGCGCGGTCTACGCGCCAGGCCGCCGCGGCGATGAAGGGCACCGCGTGAAAGAACAAGACCACATCGGAAAAATGCGGGTTAGGTAGCGTTTTGTTCAGCCATACTTCGTAGTAGACCCACGCCGAACTGTTGATCGCCCAGCACACCATGCCAAGGGCCATTAACACCCAGAAGGGACGCTCTGCCGCCGGGCGGGAGACGACATTCGCAGACAGCGCCGCCACTGCGACGAGCATGATCAGCAGCCCAAAGACGTCGGCAAAAGCGGTGAGTGGCCGCCCGGGTGGCGCCAGGAAAGCCACCACCGCGATCAGCAGCGTTACGCCGCATGCCGCCGTAAACCACCGATTGGTCCCGCGCACACTCATCCGCTTCTGATTTTAGGCGGCGTTTTTCCCAATGCAACGAAACTTGAGTTCCTCGGCGATTACTTTGGTCACTTCAAACTTTCGCGAGCGTGGGCCAACGAACCGGTTTGCGCGACAAGCCTGCTAGAATTCCGCCCAGAGGGGTTTCGCTCCCTTCACGCGGCTCTCACATGGCCTTCCCGGTTACCCGTCTTCGACGTCTTCGGCAAACAGAGGGCCTTCGCGGCCTGGTCCGCGAGACCCGCCTCACCCCTGAGGCGTTCGTTTACCCCATGTTCATCTGCCCCGGACAGGGCGTGCGCAAGGAAGTTCGCTCCATGCCCGGAGTATTCAACCTGTCGGTGGATGAGGCGGTCAAGGAAGCCCGCGAAGTCTATGCGCTCGGAATCCCCGCAGTCATGCTCTTTGGGCTTCCTGAAAAAAAAGACGAAGCTGCCACCGGGGCGTGGGAAGAGAACGGCATCGTGCAACAAGCGGCGCGCGCGATGAAGCGCGATGTTCCCGGCCTGATCCTCATGGGCGACGTCTGCCTGTGCGAGTACATGTCGCACGGTCACTGCGGAATCGTGCGAAAAACTCCCGGCGCAAATACAGAATACGAAATTCTGAACGACCCAACTCTGGAACTCCTGGCTCGAACCTCTGTTTCTCTGGCCAAGGCAGGAATTGACATCATCGCGCCCTCCGACATGATGGATGGCCGCATCGGCGCCATTCGGCGGGCGCTGGATGACGCCGGTTCCATCAATACGCCGATTCTGTCCTACGCGGCCAAGTTTGCCTCCGGATTCTACGGGCCATTCCGCGAAGCCGCCGATTCCGCGCCGCAATTCGGCGACCGCCGCTCCTATCAAATGGACGGCGCAAATCTCCGCGAAGCCCTTCGCGAAATCGAACTGGACATTGAAGAAGGCGCGGACATGGTCATGGTCAAGCCCGCGATGCCTTATCTCGACGTCATAGCCGCGGCGCGGGAGAGGTTTGATCTTCCCCTCGCGGCGTATCAGGTTTCCGGCGAATATGCCATGATCGAGGCCGCCGCCCGCAACGGCTGGATCGAACGCGACCGCGTGATGATGGAATCGCTCATCAGCATCCGGCGGGCTGGGGCGAGCATCATCCTGACCTACTTCGCCAAGGACGCGGCGAAACTTCTGGCGTGACTTGCACGCGGAGCTTGTTTTCTTGATATGCCGTGCGGCCCTTCATCTAAAACTGATCAGGCATTGATCCAGATTGTGGATTCCGCCCTGGCTGATGCTGCGCGACGCAGCGGCAAGTGGCTCGCCTGCCGCCTGGGTTGCACGCAGTGTTGCGTCGGCGCTTTTTCCATCAATCAACTGGACGCGCTCCGGTTGCGTCGCGGGCTTGCCGCTCTCGAAAAAAGCTCGCCGGAGCGGGCGATGCGAGTGCGCGAGCGTGCTCGCGAATCCGCCGCTCGCTTGTCACGCGATTTCCCAGGAAATCCGACCACGGGAATTTTGGACGAAGGGGAAATCGCCGAGCAGCGTTTTGCCAACTTCGCCAACGATGAGCCTTGCCCCGTGCTTGATCCAGAGACGGGAAGCTGCGAGCTCTATGAATCGCGCCCCATGACTTGCCGTGTGTTTGGGCCGCCGGTCCGCTCCGAAGATGGCCTGGGCGTGTGCGAACTTTGCTTTCAGGGAGCGACCGACCAAGAAATTGCCGCCTCCGAGATGATTCCCGACCCGGACGATTTAGAGTCCGCCCTGCTTGAAGAACTCGAACAGGCGAGCGGAATGCGGGGCAATACCATCGTGGCTTTTGCTCTGGTCCGCTGAAGCGACCATCGCCATCGTTTCCGCTGTCATGCTGAGCGAAGCAGGAGGACGCCAGTCCTCCTGCGCGCAGTCGAAGCATCCCTACCCGTTCCTAAGTCTGGCGCGGCGAGTTCAACCCTTTTTCTTCTCCAGCTCCGCCCACCGCGCGTAAAGTTCGTCGAGATTTTTCTGCGCGGCTTCCATTTCCGCATGGGCCACCAATAGCCGCGGGCCATCGCTGGCGATCGCCGGATCTTCCACCGCGGCCCGTTTGCTCTGCATCACTCGTTCCGCATCGTCCACACGCTGCTCGATCCCGGCATGCTCGCGCGCTTCCAGGTAAGACAGCTTCCCTTTCGCCGGAGCCGCGGCCGCACTCGCACTTGCCCGGGGACCGACACCCGAGCTGGACTTGGCTGGCTGCCCGCGTTCCGCCTGCCACGCCTCCCATTGCGAATAGTCGGCAAAACTCTCGGCGCCGCCCTGCCCATCCAGCCCCAGCACGACATTCGATACGCGATCCAGCATGTAGCGATCATGCGTGACCAGCACCAGCGACCCGCGAAACTCCAGCAAACTTTCCTCCAGAATTTCGAGCGTGGGAATGTCAAGATCGTTCGTAGGCTCATCGAGCAGGAGGATATCGGCGGGTTGCAGCATCAGCTGCGCAATCAGCACACGCGCCCGTTCGCCGCCGGAAAGGCGCTCCACCGGCTGATTCAGCTGCTCCCCGGTAAACAGGAATCTCGCCGCCCACGATGCCACGTGAATC
>Ga0075028_100000038_pt1 | contig 44021 bp, 33 predicted proteins | sample LitLauG_LLR_2014_FD_71390 | JGI IMG/M metagenome (GOLD analysis project Ga0075028, IMG submission 71390) | Freshwater sediment microbial communities from Pennsylvania, USA - Little Laurel Run_MetaG_LLR_2014 | ecosystem: Environmental > Aquatic > Freshwater > Creek > Sediment | place: USA... | reverse complement strand
CGGTAATGCCGCCCATGCGCCAGGACGGAACATTCATGATGAGCCTCTCTTGAGCGTTCTAGGGACGGAAACCGGGACGTCAGCCGACGGTTTCGCCCGGTTTCATCTCAAACACTTCAATTTCAGGAACCAACTTCTGCAGATCATTGGGCCGGCCAACCAGCGGGGGAAACGTTCCGAAATGCATGGGGATGACGCTTTTCGGCTTGAGGAGCTTGCAGGCATAGGCGGCTTCGCGCGGCGACATGGTGAACAGGTCTCCGATGGGCAGCGCGGCAATTTCCGGCGCGTATAGGTCGCGAATGATCTGCATATCGCCGAATACGTTAGTGTCTCCCGCGTGGTAGAGCTTTAGGCCGGTGGAAAACTCAAGGACATAGCCGACGGCCTCGCCGCCGTAGACAATCTGGTCGCCGTCCTGAATGCCGCAGGAGTGATCGGCATGCACCATCGTCACTTTCACATCGCCAACGGTCTGGGTGCCGCCTTTGTTCATAGGCGAGATACGTTGCGCGCCTTTCTTGCTCATCCACATGCAAAGCTCGAAGATGCCCACGACGAGCGGGTTGTAGCGTTTGGCAATATCGACGGCATCGGCGATATGGTCGAAGTGGCCGTGAGTGCAGAGCAGGACATCGACTTTCTTGACGTCGCGCTCCTTCTCGGGGCAACTGGGATTGCCGGCTACCCAGGGATCCACGAGAATCGTCTGAGTTGGTGTTTCGATGCGGAAGGTGCCATGGCCGAGCCAGGTAAGTTTGATGCCTTTGAGGTCCATAGCAGTTATCAGCTCTCAGCTTTCAGTCGTTGGAGGTCCTGAATCAGCGCGACCGAGTGCTGATTCTGGCGTGCGCACCGCCCAATGCCGCTAGCTCTGGGTCCAACCGTTGTAGCCGCCGATCAGGGAGATTACGTTGCGGAAGCCCATCTTCTTGAGCATCCAGGCGCCGAGCGCCGATCGATTGCCGCCGGCGCAATAGAGCACGAGCTTGCGATCTTTGTCGGTTGTGACTTGATCGATCTTGACCTCGAGAATGCCGCGGGGCAGGCAGACGGCGCCGGGGATGGTGCCCCTGGCCTGCTCCTCGCGCTCGCGGACATCGATCAAGGTGAAGTCTTCGCCGGACTGCTGGAGGCGGCGAACATCGGCGGCGCTCATTTCCTGAATTTCTTTCTTGGCTTCGTTGCAGAGCTGCGTGAATTCGGGCAAGGGCATGGGAGAACTCCTCTTAAGGTTCGACCATTCTATTGGCTGCGGAGGCTCGCCCGCAACGCTACCGGCTGTGGACCCTCGGCAAGTTGGTGGTTTTTGCGTATTATGTAGCGCGTGTCTGAACTCAAGGTCTTAATTTCTCGCGACCAGATTGCCCAGCGCGTATCCGAGATGGCCGCGCAGATCACCAAGGACTTCGCCGGACAACCGGTGGTCCTGATCGGCGTGCTCAAAGGGGCAACAATTTTTCTCAGCGATCTCGCGCGCAAGATCGAACTCGACGCGACCTTTGACTTTATTGGTGTGTCGAGTTACGGGAACCGGCCCTCACCCGACCAGGAACTCAGAGGCGGATGGGACTCGACCGGCGAAGTGCGCTTGATCAAGGACGCGGATCAGTCCATGGCGGGCAAGAACATCATCCTGGTCGAGGATATTCTTGATACCGGGCTGACGCTGACCTACTTGCAGAAAGTCTTCCAGGCGCACCAACCCAAGGACCTGCGGATCGCGGCGCTGCTGGATAAACCATCACGCCGAAAGATGCCGGTGAAAGCTCACTACGTGGGGTTTGAGATTCCCGACGAGTTCGTAGTGGGCTATGGGCTGGACTACGCGGAACGCTACAGAAATCTGCCGGATATTTGTTACATTCCGCGACCCGAGTGAGCGAGCAGGCTAGCGGGCGGGCGGCACGCGGTTTCACGAAATAGCGCTGTTATCATAGACACAAGTGGCGACTCTTTCATCCCAGTCGGTCCCAGAGAAACAAACCGAACGCCTGCTGCTGGAAGTGGCAGACGTCGTGAATACGACTCTCGACCTCGACACCACCTTGCGGCGGGTGGCCGAATTGGTGCGCAAGGTCATCGACTTCGAGATTTTTGCGATTCTCCTGCTGAATGAAAAGACGCACGACCTGAGGGTGCGGTTCTCCATCGGTTATCCGCACGACGTGGCGGAGCGCGTGAAGGTTCGGGTGGGCGAAGGGTTGGTGGGGCGGGCGGCAGCCGAGCGGCAGGCGATCCTGATACCGGACGTGACGCTGGCTCCTGAGTACATTGCCGCGGTTCCGAACGTTGGCTCCGAGTTGGCCATTCCCCTGATCATCAAGAACCGCGTGATCGGCGTGATCGATATTGAAGCGCCGCAGCGCAACTATTTTACGGAAGAGCACAAGCACGTGCTCACGCTGATCGCCTCGCGCATGGCGGTGGGCATCGAGAACGCGCGCTTGTATACGCGCATGAACCGCCAGGCGAAGACGCTGATGCTGCTGAACGAGACGGCGCGGGAGTTGTCGTCTATTCTCAACCTCGATCAGCTTTTGAAACGCGTGGCGGAGTTGCTGAGCCGGCTCATTGACTATCAGATGTTCAGCATTCTGCTGGTGGATGAGAGCGGCCAGAAGTTGCAGCACCGGTTTGCGCAACGCTTTCAGGAAAACATTCACCTCAAGCACGACATCCCGCTGGGACAAGGCATTGTCGGCGCAGCGGCGCAATCGAAGGAACCGATTCTCGCTCCCGACGTGAGCAAAGATCCACGCTACATCCGGGTGAACTCGGAGACGCGGTCGGAGTTGGCGGCGCCCCTAGTGTACAAGGATCGGGTCATCGGGGTCATTGACCTGGAGCATACGCGGCGGAACTTCTTCACCGACGACCATAAGCGCACCATCACGACCCTGGCAGCGCAACTGGCCATCGCGATTGAAAATGCGCGGCTGTACGAGGAAATTGCGCGGCAGGAGCGGCGACTGGAGCGGGACCTGATGCTGGCGCAGGAATTGCAATTTCGTTTGCTGCCGCAAGTAAAGCCCAAGTTCTTGAACCTGGAAGTGGCGGCCAAGTCTGTGCCGGCGCGGCAGATCGGCGGCGACCTTTACGATTTTCTGAAGTACTCGCTGGGCCGGACGGCATTCGTCATCGGCGATGTAAGCGGCAAGGGGGCGCCCGCGGCAATCTATGCGGCGCTGGTCAGCGGAATCCTGCGCTCGCATGCTCCTTTGGAGCCTGCGGCCGCCGAAATGCTGGGGGCGGTCAACTTGTCTCTAGCTGAACGGAGAATTGAGGCGCAGTTCGTTTCCCTGATCTGCGCGGTGTGGGATGACGAGCAGAGGAGGCTGCAAGTCGCGAACTCCGGCTTGCCTCGGCCCATCTATTGCCGCGACGGGAAGATCGAAATCATTGATGCGACGGGATTGCCGCTAGGCTTGTTCGATGAAGCGGACTACGACGAGTTCAGCTTTCGCGCCAAGCCGGGAGACCTTTTCGTGTTCTACAGCGATGGAATTCTGGACGCCCGCTCGCGCAACGGAGAGCTGTTTGGCCGGCACCGAGTGGAAGAGATCGTAAGAAATTGTGCCAACAAATCGGCCGATTGTGCGGTGGACACAATTTTCAAGGCGGTGGCCAAGCACGCCGCTGATGTCGAAGCTTTTGACGACCAGACCGTGGTCGCCCTTAAGGTGAAAGACGCCGCTCCGGGAAAAAAGAAATGAGTGGACCCGGGGAGCGGCGGCCATCACGGCTGCCGGGTTTCTTGTGGAAAAAGCGCGACCGCGGTCCCAAGACACTGTATTGCGAGCAGTTTCCCCTCAGCGAACTGGCGCAGAAATTCGGAACACCACTCTACGTCTACTCGGCCAGCATGGTCATGCAGCGGGTGCGGTTGTTTGACCGAGCCTTCGGGCGAGTTCCGCACACGATCTGTTACGCGGTCAAGGCGAACTCTAATCTGACGTTGCTGCGAATGCTGGCGAGGGAGGGCTGCGGGTTCGATGTCGTTTCCGGCGGCGAGTTGGAGCGGGTGCGCATGGCCAGCCCTGCGGCGGTGAAGCGGACCGTCTTCTCGGGCGTGGGCAAGACGCGGGAGGAAATCGAGACTGCCCTACGAGCGGGAATCCTGCTCTTCAACGTGGAGAGCGAGGAGGAACTGAATCTGCTCGCCGCCTGTGCAGCGCGTCGTCGAAAGACGGTGCGCATCGGACTGCGCGTCAACCCGGAGGTTTCGGCCCCGACCCATGCTTATATTTCCACCGGTTTGCGCAAGCATAAGTTTGGCATTCCGATTGAACAGGCTCGCCAGCTCTATCCGCGAGCTGCTGCCAGCCGTTATCTGGACGTGGCCGGAGTCAGTGTCCACATCGGATCGCAGATAACCGACCTGGCCCCGTTTGGCGTTGCGCTACGTCGCGTGGCAGCGCTGGTGAGGGAACTCCGGTCACAGGGACACAATATTCGCTACGTGGATGCCGGCGGAGGACTAGGGATTGACTACCAGAAAGCTTCCCCGCTCGGGTTTGCGGACTACGTTGCGCGCTACGCCAAGAGGATTCTGCAGCCCCTCCGAGGTCTTCAGGTTCACTTGCTGCTCGAACCGGGCCGCGTGCTGGTTGGGCCTGCCGGAGTGCTGCTGACAGCGGTTCTTTACGTTAAGGACAACGAGGGAAAGCGTTTCACCATTGTCGATGCCGCGATGAACGACCTTCTGCGCCCTGCACTTTATGGCGCGTACCACGAGATCGTGCCCGTGGTTGCCAAGAGTGCGGCTCTCCGGACCATGGATGTTGTGGGCCCGGTGTGCGAGAGCGGGGACTTCCTGGCGCGGGATCGGAAGATGGAGGACGTTGCCACCAGGGATGTGCTGGCCGTGCTCGACGCCGGGGCGTATGGAACGGTTCTGGCTTCCAACTACAACACGCGACCTAGGCCGACGGAGGTGCTGGTGCGGGGCAATCGGGTAACGATCATCCGGCGGCGGGAGAGAATTGCGGACTTGGTGCGAGGCGAAGGGTTTAACCACTGAGGAGACTGAGGAATACAGAGGCAGAACCTTCTGCTCGGGGGATCGCGTTAGGACAGGCTTGAGGGTGGCCGGCGAAGAGCGGCTCTCTACTTCAGCGCAGGCCCCACTTGAGCTTGGTGCGGAGAACATCAAAGAACTTGCTCTGCAGGCGTACCAGCTTGAAGTTGCGTTCCGAACGCCGGCAGCGGATGCGGTCGCCTTCAACCGCAGGCTGGCCGAGTTGCCCGTCGAAGCTAACAAAGGAATCCTCCTTCGCGTTCTTGACGACGACAACGATCTCGGAAGTGTCGGGCACCACCAGCGGGCGATGCGTCAGGGAATGAGCGGAAACCGGAGTAATGACAAAGGCATCCACGGCCGGAGTCAGGATAGGTCCACCGGCAGCCAGGGAATAGGCGGTCGAACCCGTGGGTGTGGACACGATGATGCCATCGGCACGGAAGGCGGAGACAAACATGTTGTCGATGTAGAGGTCGAAGTTGTTCAGCCGGGCGACGTTGTTCTTTCCGACCACAACCTCGTTGAGGGCATCCTGGCTGGTGAGGCACTGTTCGCCACGCTCGATCGTGCAATGCAGCATGGCGCGGTCCTCAACCGACGCCTTGCCTTGCTCGGCGGCATCTAGAGCCGCATACAGGTTGTCGAGCGTGACCTCCGCCAGGAAGCCCAAGGTCCCGAGATTCACGCCGAGCACGGGGATTCCGGCTTTGCCCAGGGCGCGGGCAGCGGCCAGCAACGTGCCATCCCCTCCGAGCAGCAGAACGTAATCCAGGGAACGGCCCGCCAGTTCCTCGCGCATAATGGACTCCACGCCCTTGCAGTAAACCGAGGTCTCACGGTCGATCACCACTTGGTAGCCGCGCGCCTTAAGCCAATTGATGATCTCTGGAATGAGACGAGACAACTCCGGCTTCGCCGGTTTCGACATGATGGCGACGGAACGGTGCTGAACCTGCAATTGAGGCATAGCGATGCGCGAAATGGCATTGTACAGAATGACAGACCGCAAAAGGAGGCAGGCGGCTAGAATCGGCCAAGGAGCAGGAATTCGCGGTTGCCTTCGGCGCCGAGAATTGGCGAGTCCGTTTCCTCGACACGAACGCAGCCGAGGCCGTGCAGACAGGTGCGGATTTTTTCGACCGCGGCGCGCTGGACCGACTCGTCCTTTACGATGCCGCCTTTGCCGACGTTCTCTTTGCCCGCTTCGAATTGCGGCTTGACCAGGACGATGATTGAACGACCTCGGCGGAACTCGCTTTCGGGAAGGGCGGCGGCGATCACTGCAGGAAGAACCAGAGCAGCCGAGATGAAGGAGACGTCTACAGCAATGACATCCATGATTTCGCCGAGTTGTTCTTTGGTCAAGTAACGGGCATTGCTGTTTTCGAGGAGACGAACGCGGACGTCCTGGCGGAGCTTCATGGCAATTTGCCCGGCGCCGGTGTCGACGGCGATCACGCGGGCGGCGCCGTGTTGCAGGAAACAATCGGTGAAGCCGCCGGTGGAAGCTCCCACATCCAGGCACACTCTGTCGCGAACCTCGAGTTGCCAATGCGCGAGGGCATGTTCGAGTTTGAGGCCGCCGCGACTCACGTAGCGCAAGTCTTCGCCGAGCAGGCGGATGGTCGCCCTATCTCCAACCGCGGCCCCAGCTTTTTGCACTTTCTGCCCGTCTACCAAAACCTTGCCCGCCAGAATCAGGGCTTGGGCCCGTTCGCGAGAGGGCACCAGCGAGCGGGCAACGAGTAATTTGTCGAGACGCGTCTTCACTCGGGCGCGGGCCTCCGCCTCGCACAAGCTCCGGTGCAGTGTGTGTAACCGATTTTTAACAAGACCCTTGGCGCCGATTGCCGCAGGCTTTCCACAGTGATTTTCACAGCTCTGTTGAAATCCAGGCCCAACCGCCTCAAACGTCGGAAGCCCACTCCAACCCGCCATCGACGGCCAGGGTCTGGCCCGTAATGAAGGACGGGGCAGTGGCGAAGAACAGCGCAGCTTGCACAATGTCACTGGCCGTTCCGTTGCGACGCATGGGAGTGCGGCGCGCCATGCGGCGCATGAAGGCAGCGGCTGCCTTCTCGCCCAGGTTAATCATGCCGGGCGCAATGCAGTTGACGGAGACCTCGGGGGCCAGGGCTTTGGCCATCAATCGCGTCAGCATGTGCAGGGCAGCCTTGGAGGAGCAGTAGTGGGCATGCGTGGTCCAGGGACGCAATCCACCGAGAGATCCCATATTGATGATCTTGCCCCGATTGCGGCGAAGTTCGGCAGCCGCTTCGCGGGTCACGAGAAAGGGGCCGCGCGTGTTGGAAGCAAAGATGGCGTCCCATTGCCGGGCCGTGATCTTGTCGAAAGCGACGGTTTCATAGGTAGCGGCGTTGTTGATCAGGATATCGATATGTCCGAGCTCGCGGCGAGCTTCGCGCAGCATGGCACGAATGCTCTTCTCCTCGCGCACGTCGCAGTGCAGGGCAAAGGAGCGAACCCCGCTGGCAGCCACATCGACGACCGTGCGGCGCGCATCGCGTTCTGAGCCGAGGAAGGTGATGGCGACGTCGGCGCCGGCTTGGGCCAAGCCGATGGCCATGGCGCGCCCCAGACGGCGAGCGCCGCCGGTGATGAGCACAGCTTTGCCGGTGAGGGGACGAACCTCTGCCTGGGGCATGGCAGCGATTGTACCCTTAGAGAAGAAAGCCGCGTCAGGAGGAACGCGGCGAAAAGTTTACAGGGGAAAGCAGCGGGCGTGCGCGACGAAGTGCGTGCAACGGGGCAAACGCACGCCCACCCCAAGTCAGGCTACAACAGGCCAGAAGTACGGAAACGAGATACCGGGTCAGCAACCGGCACCGGCTTCCGCTGGAACATCCACCGTGCCACCGCAAATCCAAGAGCTGCGCAAAACAGGTTCAGCATTTTCATGAATACCCCCTCATCACTGTCACCGCGGGGGAACCTACTAACTCTATCGGCAACTTAGCAGTGAATGAGGAGAGTCACAATGCACAATGGTGACAAGGACGTGGCACTAAGGTGTGGGCGGAACCGTTCGTGCCAACAGATGGTTGCAAGACCCGGTCGCTGACCCGAGCGGGTCTTCCTGGGCAAGCGCGTTCCCTTCCGCGGCTGGTTACCAAAGTAAGCAGGCCTGTGTTCCCTAGCGGCGCGCCACCTCTTCCCTGGGATCGGCGACCGAAGTGGCGCCTCGCAAGTTGTGCGCGCGGCTGCCATGAAAAAACACCAAGTGCACGAGGAACATGAGCACCAGAACCGCTCCGAAGGTGCAAACGATGGTCGCTCCGGTTGGGAAGTCAAGTAAAACGGAGAAATAGACGCCCAGGGCGGAGACTAACGTCCCCATGGTCCAGCCGATGGCCAGACGCGGACCGATGCGGTCGGCGAATAGCATGGCGCCGACGGACGGGACCACCAGATAGCAGAAAACCAGCAGCACTCCCGCAATGGCGACCGAGGAGGTGACGACGAACCCGAACGAGGCGTAGAAGAGGAAGTCCCAGAAGCGGATGTTGATGCCCTCAGCCTCAGCCTTGGCGGGGTTGGTGGAGATGAGCAGGAACTTCTGCCGGAAGATGTAGTGGAAGACGCCCACCACCCCGTACAGAATCGCGGTGCGAAGCACTTCGGCGTGCGAGACGGCAAGGATGTTGCCGACCAGCATGTCCTTCAGGTGCTCGGTTTCACCGGTAGCCTTGCTCATAGCGAGAATCGCGGTGGCCGACGCCACGGCGTAAGCAATGCCGATGAAGGCTTCCTGCGGAATGTGGCCGCGGCGGGTGCGGGCCAGCGAGAAGATACCGGCGCCGAGGAAGGTGAATCCCAGGCTCAGCCAGTAAGCGCCATGGCCGTGGGGATCCATGCCGAGAACGATGGCCACGACTGCGCCGAGGGCTGCGATCTGGGCGAGAGCAAGGTCCACGAAGATCACGCCGCGCTCTACCACGTGCACGCCGAGATAGGCGTGAATACCGGTCAAGATCAGGCTGGCCAGAAATGGCGCCAGCAAAAACGGGAGCATCTCCATTGCGGTCCTTTATTGAGTGGCCTGGAAGGCCTTCGTCAGCAAATCGATATCGTAGTCAAAGAGCTTAAAGTAGTCGGTCACATCTTTCACTCCACCGACTGACGGCAAATACTCTACAACCTTCGCGCCGGTCTGCGACGCGATGCTATCGGGTGTTTTCCGGTCGAAATAGGGTTCGACCATGATGATCTTCACGTTGTCGCGCCTCATCATACCGATGAGTTCAATGGTGTGGCTGGGCGTCGGTGGAATGCCGGGACGAGGCTCCACATAGCCGACCACATCGAGCCCGAAATAACGGGCGAAGTTCGGCAACGAGCGATGGTAAGTCACGACCTTGTGGCCGCGATAGGGTTTCATGGCGGCTTCCCAGCGCTTCTGGGCGTCGGCCAGCCGCTTGTCGAAATCAGCGTACCGCTGCTGGAAGTAGCTGGCATCGCCAGGATCCATCTCCGTGAGTTTCTCCATAATGCCGCGGGCGACGCGGCGTCCGTTGTTGGGATCGAGCCAGTAATGGGGATTGCCGAGAGGATGGACGTCGCCTTCGGCTCGGGTTACGGTGCCGGTGGGGATTTCGAGGATTTCGGCGTACTGCGACGCGTCCAGATAACCGGCCGCGCCCACCTGGATGCGACCATTGCCGCACTGCGTGACCAGCGGAGGCAGCCAGCCAATCTCCAACTGCAGCCCCACGGTGATCAGCAGGTCGGCCTGGCGCAACTTGAGGAGGAAGCTTGGCTTCGCCTCGACAAAGTGGGGATCCTGGTAGCCCTTGGCAATGGCCTCGACTGAGATTCGATCTCCGCCGACCTCCTGCGCCAATGCGGCGAGATCTGTGGTTGTGGTGACAACGTTGAGCTTCTTGGCGTACACCGGCGACGCACCCGCCAGCAGGAAAGCTGCAACCAGCAACAAAGCAAGACTGCGTAGATGATTCATTTCTTCTCCCTAGAACGGATGCGCGCCGTGCGCACCGAGTGAGAACAGCACCTGCATCAGCAACTCGTTGGACTTTATGTTTTCTGCGTAGTTGGTGAAGCGGTATTGTCCGCGAATCTGGCTGAATTCGCTGGGCCAGTACGTAACGATGACCGAACCGCCCTTGTCGGTCTGGAACTGGTCACGGGCGCGGTCGGACCAGTCGAAGCGGCCGCCAAGGAACCAGCGGCGACGAAACTGGTACTCACCGGAAGTATAGAAGCCGAATGCACGCTGCGTGGATGGATTCTGCTGGCGCTGCGACCAGATTAATTCACTGCGGGCTACGAACGAGTGGTAGACGGAGCGGCGCAGCGGCTTCCAGCGCAAGGTCGCGTCCACACCGTACAAATGCGTGAGAAAGTTGGTTCCGAGTTCATTGTGTCCGCGGGCGAACGACAGGCCAAGATCGAGATTGGTGCTTTCGGTGAGGTCCTTGTAGGCGCGCAGGTGGGCCACGGTGCTCACGTCACTGCGGCGCGAGGAGCGAAACACGGGATCAGTATCCGCGCCGGAGTCACCGCGAAATACCTGGCCGGTGATGTCGAGGAACATCCACTTGGGTGACGGAAGGATGCGATTGATGGAAACTCCCGCGTCATCGATGCCGTCTTCTCCGCCAACGAGGTTGTTGGTGACGAGCGGGCGGTCAACAAAGGGCAACACGTGATTGTGCATGGTGTTGACCTTGCCGAACGCCGAGCGCATTTTCCCGGCTTTGACAACGAACCCGGCGGGCAATGAGGTGAAGGTGATGTAGCCCTCTTCGAGACCTACACCCTGCTCGCCGAATGTCAGGAAGAAATCACCCCGGGCATACGGGTCGATAATCGCTGACATACCGATCTCGGATTCGTGCATTTCGAGTGATGGGCCGGGTTGGATCGGGTTGTGCCCCGCCATCCCAATGAAGTCGCCGATGATGCTGATGTCGGGGTTTAGAGCCTTGGCGGCAGCGGCATTTCCGCCGAGGGTGGGCGACGCTGCGGCGGTGGCGACGGCGGGCGAAGGCATGACACCCGTTGGCGCTGCCGGGGTCGCCGCGGCCGAGGTCGCCGGAGCACCTTTCAGCTGTCGCACCTGGCCTTCGAGTGAAATCAGGCGCTCTTCCAGATCCTTGATTCGCGCTTCCAGAGCGGCTTTGTCGTCGGCAGTCGATGCCGGTTCCTGCTGCGCGAATACGGGCAGCGTGGCGAGAAAAAACAGGCCGAGAATCAAGTATTGCCTCATGGTATAAGTCCTTTGTATGCAATTAATACGGGTGCTAACTTCGCGTAAACGTTCGATAGGAACGCTGCCGCGCGAGAGTCTGCGGGTGGACTTAGAACGAAGGCGGTGGACGTACGAAGAGGCGACGAAAACGGAGAGGGTGGCACCAGCCGATCACGGTTGGAATCGGCAGCCAGTTTACGTTCACTGATGGTCGTGCGAGGAGAACCAGGCAAATCAGAACGGCGGCCTGCAAGGTGACGCAAAGCAAGCACGGACTGCTGTTCTCGCCAGTACCCGACCCGCCACTGCTAAGCGTGGGCAAGGTCCCACACACGTGCGCAGCGTGCGCTGCCACGGTTAGGAGCAGCAGCCACAGCAGGACCATGCGGACCGATGCCGGCCGCCGGGGACTCAATTGAGAGAAATGGAGCACAGAAGTACTCCAATCTTAGATGCAGTTTGTGTCTATGGTAAAGCCTCTAAATTGAGGCCATGGTCCAGGGGCACACTTTAGTCATCGCTATCGTCGCTGTCGGAGGCGGCCGACCCGCCTCTTTCCTCACCCGTCTTGCAGCACGGCTCCGCCAATAGTTCGCCTGGCGCGACCACAACGGCTGGAATGTTGCGCCCCGAGGCCAGCTTTTGAAAGGCAGCCAAGTCGCCTTGCTGAAGCTGGGTCCAGTGGGTCAGCTGTTCATCGAGAAGCTTCTTCAGCTTATCGAACTGGCGGTAGGCGGGCTCGTTCGGAGCTGAGTCGGTTCCCTCGCCTACTGCCATCGCCAGGAATGCCAGTCGCGTATCGAGGCGCGATGGAAATGCCAGGGAATCTTCATTGGCCTCGATGCGCGTGTCCAGCAGTTCGTTTCGCACCGCGACCAGTTTTGCATCGAGGTCCTTGGCGGCTGCGCGCAAAGGCTTAGAGGCCCCGTCATCCGGGAGACGGCGCAGTAGACCCTCCATCTGCGTGCGCACGTCCTGGATCTGGTTGACCGAGTCGAAGATGCGGTTGAGCTGGGCAATGATCTGGGAACGCAGATCGAACTGTTTCTGCAAGTCCTCGGGAGAAACGGTGACACGAGGGTCTAGCTTGACTTCGAGAGGAACAGTTTGCGTTGCGCCGTCGGCGGTGAGGCGAACCTGGTACTTGCCGGGCAGGGCCATGGGGCCCCGCGTGCCGTCGCCGTACTCGTACAGGTAATAACCGGGGACGTGGCGGGCGCCCTGGTCGTGCAGGTCCCAAACGAAACGATTCAGGCCGGCTTTGGGTTTGATCTGCTTTTCCGGCTTCTTGTCTTCCGGATTCAGCGGGCCTTCCAGATCCTCAGTCTTGTTGCTGGAATATTTGCGAACGACGGCACCTGCCCCGTCGAGAATCTCGATAGTGGTTTCGCCTTTGGGTTCGGTCTTCAGAAAGTAGTACAGGATGGCGCCCGGCGGGGGATTTCTGCCGGCCAGCGTCGCGCGCCGCGATTCGCCGCTGTGAAAGCGGACTGCCGCCGACGGCGTGTACAAGTGAGATGGCTTCTGCGCTATTACGTCACTGAACTCGCGCAGCGGGGAAATGTCGTCGAGAATCCAGAACGAGCGGCCGTGCGTGGCCAGAACAAGATCGTTGTCCTTTACCGCCAGGTCATGTACGGGAACGGTCGGAAGATTGAGCTGCAGTGGGCGCCAGTCGGCACCGTCGTTGAATGAGATGAAGACTCCAGTTTCAGTTCCGGCGTAGAGCAAGCCTTTTCGCTTCGGGTCCTCGCGCACGGCCCGAGCAAAACTGACGTCGGGAATTCCCTTCACGATCTTCGTCCAGGTCTTGCCGTAGTCGGTTGTCTTGTAGATGTAGGGATCAAGATCGTCGTTCTGGTGACGATCCGCGGCGACGTAGGCGGTGCCCGCATCGTGGGATGAGGCCTCGATCAGGCTGATGCGGCTCCACTCCGGCAGGTCTTTCGGCGTTACGTTGTTCCACGTCTTGCCGCCGTCGCGGGTGAGTTGAATGAGGCCGTCGTCGGTTCCGGCCCAGAGCTGACCCTTGGTCAAGGTGGACTCGGCAATGGCAAAGATCGTGTCGTAGTACTCGGTGCCGGTGTCGTCCTTGGTGACTACGCCGCCCGAGATCTGCTGCTTGCTTCGATCGTTACGCGTCAGGTCAGGACTGATCGCCTCCCAGTGCATGCCGCCGTCGGCTGTCTTGAACAGCACTTCCCCGGCGTGGTAGAGGGTGTTGGGATCGTTCGGGGAAATCATGAGCGGGGCAGTCCATTGGAAGCGGTGCTCCAGGCGGGCAGCGCCGCCGCCGTCGGTCAGTTCCGGTTGCACGGTGATGTTCTTGGTCTGTCCCGTGCGCTTGTCGAAACGGTCAACCCAGCCTTCGTAGTCGCCGGCGAACACGATGTTGGGATCCGGTGGGTAGGGTGCGATGTAGCCAGACTCGCCGCCGCCTACCGGATACCAGTCGGAACGGTCGATCGCCCCGTGATCACTGCGGCTGGCGATTGCCATGGTGGAGTTGTCTTGCTGCGCGCCATAGACGTAGTAGGGCGTGCGGTTGTCGGTGATGACGTGGTAGAACTGCGCGGTGGGCTGATTGTCTTCGCGCGTCCAGGTCTTTCCGCCATCGAGTGTGACTGTGGCGCCTCCGTCGTTGGATTCAATCATGCGCCGCGGGGTCAGCGGGTCGATCCACAAGCCGTGGCTGTCGCCGTGCGGAAGGCGAATGCGATTGATCGTGCGGCCGCCATCGACCGACCGGTAAAACTCAACGTTGCAGATGTAAACGACGTTCGGATCCTGTGGGTCAGCGATGACGTGCATGTAGTACCACGGGCGCTGCCAGAGCTCGCGGTTGCCGTTCACCAGTTGCCAGGTGTCGCCGCCATCATCGGAGCGGTAGAGACCGCCGTGCTCGGCTTCAATCAAGGCATAGACACGCTCCGAGTCGGCTCCCACCGAGACGCCGACGCGACCGTAGGGTCCTTTGGGTAGACCATGTTCTTCGAGTCGTTTCCAGCTAGCACCGCCATCGCCGGAACGGTAAAGTCCACTGCCTGCGCCGCCGCTCAATAGAGTCCACGGGTAACGGCGCACTTCCCAGAGGGCAGCAAACAAGATGTTGGGATTCTTCGGATCGAAGGAGATGTCGATGGCGCCGGTGTTCTCGTCTTTGTAGAGAACTTTCTCCCAGGTCTTGCCGCCGTCGAGGGTACGAAAAACACCGCGCTCCTGATTCGGGCCGTAGGGATGGCCGAGAGCGGCAACGAACACAATGTCGGAATTTTTCGGATGAACGATCACCTTGCCGATGGCGCGCGAATCCTTCAATCCGATGTTCTTCCAGGTCTTGCCGCCATCGAGCGTCTTGTAAACGCCGTCGCCGTGGGAAATATTCCCGCGAATGCAAGCTTCACCGGTGCCGACGTAGACGATGTTGGAGTCGGAAGGCGAAACCGCAAGACTTCCGATCGCCGAGACGGCTTGCTCGTCAAAAACCGGCTGCCAGGTAAGAGCGCCGTCCGTCGACTTCCACACGCCGGAGCCGGTTCCGCCGAAGTAGTACGTGTTCGGGTCACCGGCGATGCCGGAAGCCGTGAGCGAGCGCCCGCCGCGGAAGGGACCGATGTTGCGGTAGCGCATACCCTTGAAGGGCAGTTCTTCGGGCTTGGCCGGTTCGTTGATCTTCGGCGAACCTTTGTCGGAAGTCTGCGCAAGAACAACCGACGCCAGCAACAGCCACATCAGGACGAAGCTCAGACAACGGCCGGGCAGGGCCCGCACGATCTTCATGTTCTCTCTCCTGTAGGCAACGACCGCCCATCCTAATCGCTCCGCGCTAGCGGCACAATGGGCGCCGAGCGAACGTGTTCGTTCCGCAACGTCGCTCCTATATAATTCGTCGTTCCCATGGACTTCGACCAACTACGCACCTTTCTCGAGGTGGCCAAACTGGGTAGTTTCTCGCGGGCCGGACACAAGGTGTTCCGGTCGCAGTCGGCCGTGAGCGCGCAGATTCGCCAACTGGAGGAAGAATACGGCGAGAAACTGCTCGACCGGTCGGGTAAAGTGGTGCGCCTCACTCCTGCGGGCGAGGTGTTTTTGGAATATGCGCAGCGAATGATCGCCCTGCGCGACGAGTCGTTGCGTGCGGTCGCGGACCAGGGCGCCGATCCGCGCGGGGTGTTGGCGATCGGGGCGAATGAGGCGACCTGCCTTTACGTGCTGCCGGACGTGTTCGCCGATTACGTGCGGCAGTATCCGGCGGTGCAGATCAGCATTTATCGCAACTTCAGCCACAAGATTCTGGAGCGGCTGGAGAACGGCCTGATCGATGTCGGCATCGTTACCCTGCCAGTGAAGTCCCCGTCGCTCAAAGTTCGAACGATTTTTCGTGACCGCTTGATGGTGATGGTCAGCGTTGACAATCCACTGGCAAAGCACAACGAAGTTCCTATCAGCATCGCTGTGCAACAGCCCTGGATCTTTCCACGTACCGGATACACGCGGCAAATCATGGACCGCCTTTTTCGTCCCTATCGGTCTGAACTGAACGTGCGCATGGAATTGGCGTCGGTCGGAATGATCAAAGGGTTCGTCGCCGCCGGACTCGGGATCTCGCTCATCGGCTCGAGCTTTGCGCGCGATGAAGTACAAGCTGGACGCGTGAAACTCGTCGCTCTGAAGGACCACGATCTCTCGCGTGATCTGGGAGTTGTCTACCAGAGAAACCGTAGCCTGCCACGCGCCGCCAAGGCGTTCATTGAACTCATCCAGAACCGCACGGCGCAATTGGGAATCGTCGTTGAACCGGAAGACTGAACAATCCAGATTTCCTAATCACTCTCATCAGAAGTTTGCGTTTTACCCCTCTGCGTCTCTGCGCTTAAATCGAAGAAGAACTTCATACGAGGAGTGCAGCCGTGAAAGCCGGAGCAGCAGCAAGCAATCGTCTTCCTGAGCATGAGCCGCAAACGCTCGATCCGCTCGCGCCCAAGCAGTTTGTCATGGAGCAGGTTCCGGAAGAGATGTTCGTGCCCGCAGGCGAGGAGGAACTCGTTCCTCATGCGCCGGCTGGCCTGACGGACCCCTTCTGGCAGGCATAACGATAGACGTTTTTTCCGAGGCATGGCGGGAGCCATGCCTTTTTGTTTTGTCGCTTCGGCAAGTCGCTCAACCCGTGTTGTGCAAACCCGCCGCAATGCCGTTCATGGTCGCCCCGATGGCGTAGTTCAGGGCATCGTCACTTTGTCCTGCTCGCTTGCGTCGGAGAAGATCCACTTGAATCAAGCTCATCGGGTCGACATAGGGATTGCGTAAACGAATCGACCGCGACAGGACGGGGTTGGTTTCAAGGAGCCGTGCCTGCCCGCTGGCCGCGAGAATCCATCGCTCGGTTCGGGCAAACTCCTCGCTCAATTTGCGCCAGACGCGCTCGCGCACGCCGTCGTCTGTTACCAGACCAGCGTAGAGACGGGCGATGGTCACGTCCGCCTTAGCCATGGCTAGTTCCACGTTGCGGACGAGATCGGAAAACAACGGAAACTGCTGCATCATCTGACAGAGGATGGACTGGTTCCCCGGATCGCGCCCGGCAAACCGCTCCAGAGCGTAGCCCACTCCAAACCACGCCGGAACGGCGTGACGACTTTGCATCCATCCAAACACCCAGGGAATCGCACGTAAGTCTTCGAGTCGCCGGCTGTCGGAACGGCGGGGCGGACGTGATCCCATGCGCGCATGTTCCAGTTCATTGACCGGAGTCGCCTCCTCGAAATAGGCGAGCACTTCGGGATCCTCGGCGAGTTCTTTGCGATAGAACAGATAGGCGTCCTGCGACATCTCTTCCATGGCGGATGCGAAAAGCCGAGATGAGGTGTCAGAAACCTGGGCGGGCCGTGACACAGCCTCAAGCGAGGCAGCGATCATCACCTCGAGATTCCACTCGGCGAGGACCGGGTCCGCGTACTTCCAGTTGAGCACCTCGCCCTGTTCGGTAATGCGAATCTGACCGCTGAAATCGCCGGGGGGTTGAGCCATGATGGCGCGATGCGTGGGCCCGCCGCCGCGGCCAACGGTTCCGCCGCGGCCGTGGAAGATGCGCAGCTTGACTTCGGCGTCCCGCGCAGCCTGATGCAGTGCGCGATGCGCCTTGTAGATCTCCCAGGTGCTGGTGAGCATTCCGCCATCTTTGTTGGAGTCGGAATAGCCGAGCATGATCTCCTGCCAGCCGCCCCAGGAATCGAGCAACGCTCTGTAGGAAGGCACGCTCCAGACGCGCTTCATGATGGAGGCTGCGTCGCGCAACGCTTCGATCGATTCAAACAGCGGGACCGGCATGAGGCCGGGATCCGCACCCGCAGCCGCCATCTTGACGCCTGCCGTCGCCGCCAGACGGGTTACGGCGAGGATGTCTTCTTCCGTTTCCACCCCGCTGATCACGTAGGACTGGATGGCTTGTGGGGGAAACGTCCGCTTGAGTTCCGCAATCTTGCCGAAGGTTTCGAATACAGAAGGGGACGAAGCGGCGGCGGCAACGCTTCCCTGCTCTTTCCCAAGCGCGGCCAGGACCTGGGCGTGTATGCGAGCGTGTTGGCGGACATCGAGGGCGGCGAGATGAAAACCGAACGTGCGCACTTTCTGCAGCAGGGGATCGAGGAGCAATTCGGCGATTCGCCGGCTGCAGTGCAGCGCCAGGGAATCTCGCACAAGGCTGAGATCGGACCGGAATTCCGCCGGATCGGAATATGCCAGCGACGTTCCCGCGGCGTCGCGAGCCGCTTGCAACTTCGCCAGAACAAAGCCGAGAAAGCTGCGATAGACCTCGGTGCTCGGAATGCGCCGGAACTGAGAGCGTTCGGGGCCGAATTGGCATTCGTAGGCGGCTAACTGCGCCCGCAAGGCATCGGAGGTTGCCACCTGGCGAGCGGAGAGGCTCAGCTGATCGGCAAGGTCGCCAACCTCGTCCAGGTAATGAGTGAGGACGACCGTGCGAGCGAGCCGCAGAGCGTCGTGCGTGGTGGCGGGTGTGACGAACGGGTTCCCGTCGCGATCTCCGCCGATCCAGGAGCCGAACTCAAGCAGTTGGGGCAATTCCAGGGCGAGCGTGGAGGAGCCATAGACCTCGCGAAACGCATCCACCACCTCGCTATAGAGGCGCGGCACGGTTTCGAACAGGGTCAAGGGATAGTGGTCGAGACCCATACGAATCTCGTCGACGACAGTCGGCTTCTCCAGGCGCACTTCGTCGGTCTGCCATAGAGCAGTGATTTCGGCAAAGATGGCGGCCTCATGCTCAACCGCCTGTTCGGTGGAAAGTGGCAAAGCGTCGAGAAACTCGAGGTGCTGCGCGATACGGCGCCGTTTGGTCAGAACGGTGCGGCGGGCGATCTCGGTGGGATGCGCGGTAAAAACAGGCACGACGTGAATCCGCTGCAACATCTCGAGCACTTGTTCCGCAGTGAAGCCCTCTTCGCGCTTGCGGCGCAGAGTTCCGCGAAAGGAACCGGCAAGGGCGGGCTGCCCGGATTGCAGCTTGCCGGCGCGGCGGCGACGCTTGCGATGATTGGTTTCTGCCAGATTCGTGAGTTCGAAGTAGATGGCGAAGGCCTTGGTGACGCGGTAGGCCTGCTCCACGCTCAAGCGCGCAACTTTGTCTCGAGCCTCAATCAGGCGTAGATCGGGCGGTACAGCAGCGGGCCGCGCCTCAGTCGTGTCGCGATGCTGGATGAGCAGCCGCCGGAGTTGCTCGACCACATCAAACAGATCCTGTCCGGCCTGCTCTGTGAGGACTCGACCCAAGAGCGTGCCTAAGGAGCGCACATCGCGGCGCAGAGGCAATTCCTTCGCAGGGTCCGACGTGCTCGCGGTCAACTCCCGCAGGCGGGTGGTCTGGTCCTCGGCGCTCCAAAGAGGCGGATCGGGCATATGTCATTCAACTATGGTCGACGGATTTTGTCAGGTGGAATAATCGGCGTTGATGCGGACGTATTCGGCGGTCAGGTCGGTGGTCAGGAAACGCACGGAGGCGCGGCCGCGGCCGAGTGAAACACGCACCTCACATTCCGGCTGCGACAGGTCGGCGTGAGCGCGGCTTTCCTCAAATGCCGCTGCCTGACCCTTGCGGCAAACGGTCTGCTCCGCAATCGCAATGCTGACGCGAGCCGGATCAACCGCTACCCCGCTTCTGCCGACTGCGGCGAGAATGCGTCCCCAGTTGGGATCGGCGCCGGCCCATGCCGTTTTCACTAGGGCGGAGTGAGCAATGGCTTTGGCGACGCGCAACGCTTCGTCACGGCTGCGGGCCTGCTCGACTGTGAGATGAATCAGATGCTGCACGCCTTCGCCGTCGGCGACGACTTGCTTGGCGAGAGATTGGCAGACTTCCGCGAGAACTTTACCAAAGGCTGCGCGCACGCCCGAGGCTGCCAACTTCACGCCACTTTTCCCGCTGGCCAGCAGCAGGACGGTATCGTTCGTCGAGGTGTCGCCGTCCACCGACATGCAATTGAACGTCGTGTCGCAAACACCGCGCAGCAGACGGCGCAGATCGGGGGCGGAGGCGCTCACATCCGTGAACAGGTACACCAGTATGGTCGCCAATTGCGGATGGATCATACCTGATCCCTTGGCGACTCCGAACAGCGTGACTCTGCCGTGGCGAGTTTCAAACTGCGCGCCCGCCGTCTTCATGCGCGTGTCGGTGGTCATGATGGCGCGAGCAAATCGCGTTGCGGCGGCTTCCGATTCTTCGCGGGCCTGAATCAACGCCGGCAGCTCATTGATGATCTTCTCGACTGGCAACGGCACGCCGATGATTCCGGTCGAGGATGGGAAGACCTCTCTGGCCCGAACTCCCAGGATTTTCGCGGTTTGCCGACAAACGTCCTGCGCTGCCTTCAGCCCGGGCTCTCCGGTGGCGCAGTTCGCGTTCCCTGAATTCACTACAACGGCGCGAATCTTGCCTCGGGAAGACCGCAAGGAGGAGCGCCCTACAACGAGTGGAGCGGCAACCACCCGGTTTCGAGTGAACATCGCAGCGGCGGATGCTCCGCTATCAGCTACCGCCAAGGCAAGATCCGGGCTACCGCTCGCCTTGATGCCGGCGGTCACGGCGGAGAAGGAGAACCCTGCAGGTATGGGAAAGGATTTCCCGTCCGTGCTGCTGTTCATGTCTGAATGTTCACCAGCACAGATTCGGGAGGGTCGAGAATGGCGAACGTCGGCAAGGGCCCGCGCACCATGGTGATTTCATCGCAACAGTGCAGCTTCGGGCAGCGCAAACAGTCTTTATAGAGCTTATCCGGCAAATCTTCTTTGGCGGCGAGCGCAAATCCCATGCGGGCGAAGAAATCGGGAATGCGGGTGAACAGGCAGACACATTCCACTTTCTGCCGCTGGGCTTCGGCCAGGAGCGCTTTCACCAGGAGTTTTCCGGCGCCTCGCCCCTGCGCTTCCGGCTTTACCGCAATCGAACGAATTTCGGCAAGATGCTGGCCGTAAAGATGCAGAGCGCCGCAGCCGAGAAACTGTCCTTCGTCTTCCACCACGACAAAATCACGAATGTTCTCGCAGATTTCCGGCAAGGTGCGCGGCAGCAGGACATCGCGGCTGGCTAGATCGGTAATCAGAAGAAGGATCTCACCGACATCGGGAAGCTTGGCGCTACGTGTGCGCATGGACCCTCCCTGACAGCTCGGAGATTTTTTGCTGGACCTGCTCGATAGCCTGGTTCACCCGTTTTGGCGACGTGCCGCCGGGAACATCATGGATGGCCAGCACGGATTCAACGGAAAGGTGCGAGAAGAAGTCCTGAGCGAAGGCAGAATGGATGGCCTGCAGTTCGCTCAACGGCAGATCACCGAGTTCGCAACCGCGATCGAGTGCAAGACGCACGGCTTTGCCGGTAATCTCATGCGCCAAGCGGAACGGGACGCCGCGATTGACGAGATAGGTCGCGGCGGCAAAAGCATTCATAAAACCGGTCTGGGTCGCGGCACTCATCCGCGCGTAGTCGAACTCGACGGACTTGATAAAACCAGTGACGAGCGGCAGCATCGACAGCGCCGCGTCGCGGGCTTCGAACAGCGGCTCTTGTGTCTCCTGCATGTCTTTGTTGTAGGCAAGAGGGAGACCTTTGACCATCGTGAGCAGCGCAGTCGAACAGCCGAGAATGCGTCCCGCCTTGCCGCGAACCAGTTCGAGCAGATCGGGATTCTTCTTTTGCGGCATGGCGCTGGAGCCGGTGGAATACGCTTCTGGCAAAACGACAAAGCCAAACTCCGTCGTCGAGAAGAGAATCATCTCTTCCGCCCAGCGGCTGAGGTGAGCGCCCAAGAGCGACAGCCCTTGCACGAACTCAATCGCGAAGTCGCGGTCGCTCGTAGCGTCCATACTGTTGGCGGTGACGCCATCAAAACCCAACTCTGTCGCCATCAACTGGCGGTCGAGGGGCAGCGTGGTTCCCGCCACCGCGCCTGATCCAAGCGGGCAGAGGTTCACACGCTTGCGGCAGTCGGCGAGACGCTCGGCATCGCGCACGAACATCTCGGCATAGGCGAGCAGCCAGTGCGCGACGAGGACCGGCTCTGCCTTCTGCAGATGCGTATAGGAAGGCATGGCAGACACGCCAGCTTGGCTAGCCCGCTCAAGAATCGCCTCTACCAAACCCGCCAGCTGACTGCGCGCCTGATCGACGCTGGCTCGAACGTAGAGGCGCAGATCGGTGGCAATCTGCTCGTTGCGGCTGCGGCCACTGTGCAACTTGTAGCCCGTGTCTCCGATCATGGCGACCAACTGCTTTTCGACGAAGTGGTGCACATCCTCGGCTTGATCGTCGTCGAGGAAAACCAGGTCGTCCGCCGCCTGCTCGCCAATCCGCTCTAACCCGCGCAGGGTCGAGGCAAGCTCTTCGCCTGACAACACTCCCGCCTGCCGCAGCGCCAACGCGTAGGCACGGCTCGCGTCCAGTTCCTCGGTCAGCAACCTGCGGTCAAACGGAAACGAGCGTTGCCAGTTTTCGAAAGCTGCATCTAGCGGTTGCCGGAAGCGGCCCGACCACATCTTCATTCCACGACCTCCATCCGAGCACGCGCCCGCGAACGGGCAGGTAAGCCCAGGATGCGGATGAACCCTGCGGCATCTTTCTGATCGTAGCTGTCGCCCATAGTGAATGCGGCCAGGTCATTGCGATACTGCGAAAATTCGGACTTGCGGCTCGCCACTGAAACGTTGCCTTTGTATAGTGCCAACTTCACCGAACCGGTTACTTCTTTCTGCGTGCTCTCGACAAACGCGTCGAGCGATTCGCGCAGCGGCGTGAACCACAGGCCGTAGTAAACCAGATCGGCGTACTTCAGGGCCAGATCCTGCTTGAAGTGCATCAGGTCGCGGTCGAGGCAGAGCGCTTCGAGTTCCCGGTGTGCTGTCAGGATGAGCGTGCCGCCCGGCGTTTCGTAACAGCCGCGCGACTTGATCCCGACGAAGCGGTTCTCCACCAGGTCAATGCGCCCGATAGCGTTGCGGCCGCCGATCTCGTTGAGGAGTTCAACCAGCGCGATCGGATCGAGCTTCATTCCGTTTACGCCGACCGGAATCCCCTGTTTGAACTGGATTTCCATTTGCTCTTCGCGATCCGGAGCTTCCTGCGGCGATCGCGTCAGTTGCCAGGTGCTGTCGAAAGGCGCGTTGCCGGCATCCTCCAGTTCCCCGCCTTCGTGACTGATGTGCCACAGGTTACGGTCACGGCTGTGAATCTTCTCACGGCTGGCGGCGACGGGAATGCCGCGCTTCACCGCGTAGTCGAGACAATCCTCACGCGACTTTAAGTCCCACTCACGCCACGGAGCAATCACTATCAGTTCCGGCGCCAACGCCTGGTACGCCATCTCGAAGCGCACCTGGTCGTTACCTTTGCCGGTGCAACCGTGCGCCACGGCTGAAGCTCCCTCGCGCAGTGCGACGTCAACCTGATGCTTTGCAATCACCGGCCGCGCCAGCGACGTACCGAGCAGATACTTGTGCTCATACACGGCGCCTGCCTTCACGGCCTTGAAGACGTAGTCGGTCAAGAACTCCTCTCGCATGTCTTCAACCACGACCTTGCTCGCGCCCGTTTTGTAAGCCTTCTGGATAACGGCTTCAATGTCGTCTCCCTGGCCGACGTCGCCAACCATGGCGATAACGTCGTAGCTGTAGTTCTCCTTCAGCCACGGAATGATGATGGAGGTGTCGAGACCTCCGGAGTAGGCAAGAACAACTTTCTCAGACATGAGCGCTCCTTGCGGGGAAACGGGTCACACCGCTTCCCACGAGTAGTGACAACACAGCTTTTTGCACGTGCATGCGGTTTTCCGCCTGGTCGTAGACGACCGACTGCTGCGAATCGATGACGTCAGCGACTACTTCCTGTCCGCGATGGGCGGGCAGGCAGTGCATGAATACGGCGTGTGAATCGGCAAGGGTCATTAGATGTTCGTTGACCTGGTAGGGAGCGAAAATCGGCAGCCGCTGCTCCATTTCATTCTCCTGTCCCATGCTGGCCCAGGTATCGGTGTAGACCGCGTCGGCACCGGAGACGGCTTGTTTCGGATCGGTGAGCACTTCGATGTGCGCGCCTGTCTCCTGCGCCAGTTCGAGCGCTTCATTCACAATGCGCGCCAGCGGCCGATGACTTTCCGGCGTTGCTACTCGAATCGTCGAACCCAGCGCTGCGCAGGCAAGCATGAGCGAGTGCGCCACGTTGTTGCCGTCGCCGACATAGGCGAGTGTGACGTTCCGCAGATCGCCAAAACGTTCGAGCAGTGTGAAGTAGTCCGCGAGGGCCTGGCAAGGATGCTCCAGATCGCTCAGCGCGTTGATGACCGGAATGCTGGAGTACTCTGCCATCTGCTCGATGGTCGACTGCGAGAAGGTGCGCAGCACGATCACATCCACCCAGCGCTCCAGGTTCTTCGCCACATCGCGCAAGTCTTCGCGAGCGCCGAGGCGGCTTTGCGTCTGATCTACGAAGAAAGAGACACCACCCAGGCTCGCCATTCCCGCTTCGAACGTGAGACGCGTGCGCAACGAAGGCTTCTCGAAAAACATGGCGAGTTGCTTGCCGGCCAACGCCCCGCGGAAGTCGACGGGACGGGCCTTCATCAACGAGGCCAGATCGAGAACGGCCTGCACCTCCGCCGGACCGAAGTCCCGCATCGAAATCAGGTCGCGGCTCCAGACGTTGTGACTGGCGGGCGCCGGGTGCGCATTGCTTGCCATGACGGGTTGACTGCTCATGCTGCTCTCCTTCTTGCAGTTGGGGTCTTGGCCGGGGCGGTGACGCAGGCGGAAGCTTTGAGGGCTTCATCGAGTGCGCGCACTACCTCAACCACATGCTTTTCGCGAATGATGTAGGGCGGGAGGAAGCGCAGAACCTTGTCGGCCGTGCGGTTGATGATGATTCCCTCGCCCAAGAGTATTTTGACGATCTCTTTGGCGCGGTCGGCGGAATCGAGTTCGACGGCCACCATCAGTCCAAGGGCGCGCACTTCCTGAATCGACGCGTGCTTGCCGGCCAATCTCTTCAGTTGGCCGAGGAAGAAATTCCCCATGTCGTTTACGTGCTCAAGCTGCGCTTCCAGTTCCTTGATAGTCGCAAGCGCTACCGCACAAGCCAGCGGTCCACCACCGAACGTCGTGCCGTGCATGCCGGGATGAATCGCCTCAGCCACGCGGTTGGTCGTGAGGATCGCGCCCAGCGGCAGGCCCGCAGCGAGCGGCTTGGCAACGGTGACGATGTCAGGAACGATGCCGTAATGCTGGTATGCGAAGAAGCGCCCGGTGCGACCGAGGCCACACTGAATTTCGTCCGCAATGAGAAGAGCCTTCTTCTTCGACGCCAGTTTCCGCGCCAAACCGAGAAATTCTGCAGTTGCGGGCCGAACGCCACCCTCACCCTGCACAGTTTCGATGCAGACGGCGCAAACCGCGGCGTCGAACTTGCGGGCCAGGTCTTCGCAGTCGTTGAAGCGAACGAAGCGCACGCCCGGCACCAGGGGCTCGAATGGTGCGCGGTACTTTGCCTGCCCTGTTGTCGCGAGCGCGCCCATGGTCCGCCCATGGAACGAGTTCTCCATGGCAAGAATGCGCCACTTGGGACGAGTATTGCCCTTGGCGTGGTGCTTGGCATAAGCTCGCGCGATTTTGAGCGCGCCTTCCCAGGCTTCGGTGCCGCTATTGCAGAAGAAGGCTCGGTCGAGGCCGGAGAGCTTCGTCAGCTTCGCTGCCAGTTCGGCCTGATACTGGTGATAGAACAAGTTTGAAACGTGAACCAGCTTCCCGGCCTGCTTCCGCAGCACCGTTTGGATCGCTGGGTGCGCATGTCCCAGAGCATTCACACCAATTCCGCTGAGGAAATCGAGATAGCGCTTCCCTTCGTCGTCCCACAGATAGACGCCGCGCCCGCGCTCGAAGAGCACCGGGTAGCGGTCGTAGGTGGCGAGCAGCAGTTCCGCCTCGGCTTGTGTAACCGACTTCAGGCTCATGCGACACGCACCTCCGTGCCGCAGTCCATGCGCGAGACGTAGAAGTTCGAAAGCTCGTCGGCGTGATCCGCCGGCATGATGCGCACGCGGCCAACTCCACGGCGCAGCGCTTCGGCGCAGGCTTCGAGTTTCGGCAGCATGCCGCCGCTGATTACCGAAGACTGCACCATGGCAGGCACCTCATGCAGATGGAGCCAGCGCAGGATGGCGCCGTCGGCTGCGCGCACGCCAGGAACATCGGTCAGGAAGATGAGCGCATCGGCATGACAGGCCGCGGCGCAAGCAGACGCCATCTGATCGGCATTCACGTTGTAGTACTCGCCATCGCTGCCGATCGCCACGCTCGAGATCACCGGGATTCCATCCTGGCTCCAGATGGCCTCCAGCCAGCGCGCTTCGACCGAGCAGATTTCGCCGACGAACCCGAGATCCTGCCCGACTGTCTTCTTCTTGCGGGCGAGAAACGAGCCGCCATCGCCACCGCACAATCCCATTGCCGGGCGACCCGTCGCCAGAATCGCCTTCACCAGCATCTTATTCACCATGCCGGCCAGAACCATCACGGCAACGTCGCGGGTTTCGGCGTCCGTCACGCGCAGTCCCTGCACGAACTCACTTTGCTTGCCAAGACGTGTCAATGTCTGCGTCAGCATGGTGCCGCCACCATGCACCACGGCGATCTGATGTCCATCCTTGGCCAGTTCCGCGACGGCAAAAGCGCACTTCTGCAGGACCGACTCGTTCTCGAGAGCGGCGCCACCGATTTTGACGACGAGTTTCACGCCAGTCCCTCCTCTTCGCTCCATCCGTACATCACATTCATGTTTTGAACTGCCTGGCCCGCTGCGCCCTTCATCAGGTTGTCAATGCAAGAGACCAGCACCAGCCGCTGGCCATCGTCCGCCAGGCAGAAGCCGATATCGCAATAGTTCGAGTGCAGCGAGTACTGGATCTGCGGCAGCTGCGGCGTTGGGAAAACGCGCACCCAGCGGCGGCCTGCGTAGAAACCCCGCAGGCAGGATTCGACGTCCGCTGCGGCCATCGGCTGACGCAAAGATGCGTATGTAGTTGAGAGAATGCCGCGCGGGATGGGCAGCAAGTGCGGCGTGAAAACTAGTTGCGGTGATTCCAAGTGCAACTGCTCAAGAATCTCGCCCAGATGCCGGTGCCCGAAAACGGCGTAGGCAGACAAGTTGTCAGCCACCGAGACGAAGTGGGTTTTCGAGGTGGGCTCCTTCCCTGCCCCCGACACCCCGGACTTTGAATCCACGATGATGCCGCGATCGCGATCAATCAGGTCAGCGCGCAGCAGCGGAGCCAGCGCGAGGATGGCTGAGGTCGCATAGCAGCCGGGGTTGGCCACCAGCTTTGCGCCGGCAATCTTCTGGGCAACCAACTCCGGCAATCCATACACCGCCTGCCGCGAAAACTCGGCTGCCGCCGCCGGGTCCGCATCGTGAAAACCGTAAACCGCTTCGTGTTTCGGATTCTTCAGTCGCCACGCCCCGCTCAGATCGACCACCCGCAGGCCACGAGCGATCGCCTCAGGCGCAAGTGACCTTGACACTTCGTGCGGTGTCGCGAGAAAGAGCAAGTCAACGCCGGCGTCTTTCAACGCCTGCCAAGAGAACGAGACGAGCGGATAACCGCCATTGCCCGACAGGGCCGGAAAGATCTGCGCCAGATCAGCGGAAGCCGAGTGCTCCGCATCGCGACGGAGCAGCAGAGGCTTGGCCACGCGCGGATGGCGCAGCAAGAGACGTGTTAATTCGACACCGGAATATCCAGTGGCCCCAAGGACCGCGGTTTGGAGTTTCGCCGGCACTAGGCAAGCAATCCTCGAATCAGGGTTGCCACGCGTGCAGCGGCCTTCTTGTCTCGGGCGATCAGGAGAATGGTGTCATCGCCGGCGATGGTGCCGACGAGTTCCGGCCATGCAGCCTCGTCGAAGGCAGCCGCGACGGGCTGCGCGCTGCCGACGGTCGTCTTTACCACCAGCTGGTTCTGTGCCGGACGAACCTCGGTCACAAACTCGCGAACCAGACGCTCGAGCGAGGGCAGCGGCGGCTCCCCGACGGCCACGGATCCACCTTGAGCCATCGAGTAACCGTGAATCGTCTTGATCAGCTGCAGCTCATGAATGTCGCGCGACAGGGTGGCCTGTCCGGCGTCGTATCCGCGTTTGCGCAGGGCACGCTGAAGGTCCTCCTGACTGGTCACAGGACCTTGCTCGACAATCTCGACAATGACTTGCTGCCGCGCCCTTTTGCTCATTGGATACTTATTCACTTCTGTGAATATGTATTCATCATGATGCGGGCTTTGCCCCTGCCCGTCAAGAAAAATTTCCACCCTCTGATTACTCCGGCAGTCCCCCGGCGCGCGGAACTCGCCTCACGCCGGCAGAGTCTTCCCTGTTAGTGAAGTGGGGGGCGCTATCGTTGCAGGGTGGTGCTGGGGAAATAGCGCGGCACGGCCCGTCGATCGGCGACGTACGGCCACAACAAAAAAGAGGTGGCGCAAGAACGTTGTTGCGCGGGGGTCCGTTTTACTCGCCGTATGGCACCCAGATGTTCTTCACCTGGGTGGCATGTTCGAGATAGCGCCGTCCCTCCGCCTGCTTCGCATCGAACCAGTCAATGACGCGACCTTCGTTGCTCCAGACCTGTTTCAGGTTCCCAATGGACCCGGCCTTGGCCGCGGCGGCGCCCGCCTCGTCGGTAAAACACCAGAGCGCATCTACGTCATCATGCTCAGCCAGCACCTTCAGGAGCTGCGCGGCTACTCCGGTGACGATATTCACGGCGCCGCCCGGCATGTCGCTGGTGTCGAAGAGCTGGTAGAGATCGCCGGTGATCAGGGGAAACTTCTCCGAAGGAACCGCAATCACGGTATTCCCCGCAGCCAGCAGAGGCATCACGAGCGAGACAAAACCCAGCAGCGGGACATCCTCCGGACAAATAAGGCCCACCGTTCCGATCGGTTCATTCATGGCGATGGCGATGTTGCGGAACGGCGGATTGTGCACCGCGCCGTCAAACTTGTCGGCCCATGCCGCGTACGAAAAAGTGCGCTCGATGCTGCCATCCACTTCGGCCAGCGCCTGTTTCTCACCTACAATGGCGGCGAGGCGGCGGGCAATCTCGTCACGGCGCTGCGCGAGGTTCTCCGCAACGTAGTAGAGCACCTGGGCACGATTGTGGGCGGTCGCTTTCGCCCACGGCTCGGCTTTGCGGGCAGCTTCAACCGCGTTCCGGATGTCTTTGCGGTTGCCAAGCGGAGCTTCGCCCAGCAGTTTCCCGTCGGCGCCGCGCACTTCCATGCTGTAGCCAGAGTCGGGGCGAGCCTGCTTGCCGCCGATGTACAGCTTTACTGTCCGATCGATCGCTGGCGGCGCAGAGTCCGCCTCTTGCGGCGGACGCTCCCGCTGCTTCGTCGGACGACCTGCCGACGGCAGCTTCGGCGCGTTCTTGAACCACGCTGGCTCCAGGTATTCGAGCAGGCCTTCTTTGCCGCCTTCGCGGCCGTACCCACTCTCGCGATAGCCGCCGAAGCCACACGAGGCGTCAAACAGGTTCGTGCAATTCACCCATACGACTCCGGCTTTGAGCTGCGCGGAAACGTGCAGAGCGACGTTGATGCTCTCGCTCCACACGCAAGCGGCTAGTCCGTAAACCGTGTTGTTCGCCAGTTCTACCGCTTCTCGCGGAGTTCGGAACGTCATGGCCGCCAGCACCGGCCCAAAAATCTCTTGTTGAGCGACAATCGAGGTCGGCTGCACGTTGCTCAGCAGAGTCGGCGGGTAATAGAAACCACGCGCCGGCAGAGTCATTTCCGGCTGCCAGCAAGTCGCGCCCTCCGCCACACCTTGGTCGACCAATCGGCGAATGCGATCGAGCTGTACCTTCGCAACAATTGCGCCAATATCGATCGCTTTATCCAGCGGCGGGCCGGCGCGCAGCGTGCTCATGCGGTCGCGAATCTTGGTCACGAGCGTCTCGGCAATGCTCTCCTGCATCAGCAGGCGCGACCCGGCGCAGCAGACTTGGCCCTGGTTGAACCAGATGCCGTCTACGAGCCCCTCAATCGCCGAGTCCAAGTCCGCATCTTCGAAAACGATGAAAGGCGACTTGCCGCCGAGCTCGAGCGAGAGGCGTTTGTGGCTGGTTGCGGTTGCACAGCGAATGGCCCGCCCCACTTCCGTGGAACCGGTGAAAGCAATCTTGTCGACATCGGGGTGTTTGACCAGCGCTTCGCCGGTCGAACCGTCTCCGGTCAGAATGTTGACGACACCGGCGGGAAGGCCAGCCTCCTCGCAGATTTCAGCAAACGCCAGCGCCGTCAACGGCGTGAACTCCGCCGGCTTTAGGACCACCGTGTTCCCAGCGGCCAGCGCCGGCGCAATCTTCCACGCCAGCATGAGCAAGGGAAAATTCCACGGGATGATCTGTCCGACCACACCGCACGCAACGTATTCGGGAAATTCTTGGTGGAGAAGCTGCGCCCAGCCCGCGTGGTGATAAAAGTGCCGCGCCACCAGGGGGATATCGATGTCGCGGCTCTCGCGAATCGGCTTGCCGTTGTCCATTGTCTCCAACACGGCCAACCGCCGCGAGTGTTTCTGCACCAGCCGTGCCAGCGCGTAGAGATATCGCGCGCGAGCGTGTGGAGTCAACGCCTGCCACTTCGGGAGAGCCGCCCGGGCTGCGCGGACCGCCGCGTCAATGTCAGTGGTTGATCCCTGAGCGACCGCAGCCAGCGCTTCTCCCGTCGATGGGTCATTCGTGTCGAAGAACTTCCCTTCCGCCGGCTGCTGCCATGCCCCACCGATGAAATGCCCGAAGTGGTGCTGGTGCTGATCCAGCCACAGCATGGCTTCCTTCGGATCTTCCGGGGCCGCGCCGTACTCCATGGTCTCGAACTTTTCGACGATGCTCATTCGCAGTTGCCGTTCCTTCCCTGCTGAGAGTGTTCTGCGACTATGCGATCGGGTGCCGGTACTCTGCCGAGTAGCGGCCGGTTACATGGTGCTCCAGCTGGCGTTCAATATCGGCAAGCAATCCACTGGCACCAAAGCGAAACATTTCGGCCCGCATCCAGGAATCGCCCAACTCTTCCTTCATCAAGGCCAGCCATTCCGTCGACTGTTTGGCCGTGCGGATACCGCCCGCTGGCTTGAAGCCCACTGCCATGCCGGTCTCCTGCGCGTATTCGCGAATGGCGCGGGTCATCACAAATCCCACAGGAAGTGTCGCGTTCGTCGGCTCCTTGCCGGTTGAGGTCTTGATGAAATCCGCGCCCGCCATCATGGCCACTACGCTGGCGCGCCCTACATTGCGGAGTGTGAGCAAATCCCCAGTCCCGAGGATGACCTTCATGTGCGCCGGACCGCAGGCCTGTTTGAACGCTGCTACTTCGTCGTACAGCGCCTGCCACCGGCCGCCGAACACGTGCGCGCGGGTAATCACCACATCAATTTCATGTGCGCCCGCTTCTACCGAGCGTCGAATTTCCGCTACCCGCTCTTCGAGTGGCGAAAGCCCCGCCGGGAATCCCGTCGAGACCGCGGCCACGTGGATGTTCGTACCCTCAAGCGCGCGCAGGGCCGTCTCCACAAACGTGTGGTAAACACAAATTGCGGCCACGGTCAGTCCGAGATTTTCAATTCCAAGCTTGGAGACGAACTCCGGCTGCAGCGGCTGCCTCCCCTTGGCACACAAGCGACGCACACGCTCGTCGGTGTCGTCGCCCGAAAGAGTCGTCAGATCCATGCAGGAAATCGCTCGCAGCAGCCAGGCCGCCTGCCATTCTTTCTTCACACTGCGCCGGGCAACGTGGCTCTGGGCCCGTCGTTCCACCGCGCTGGTGTTCACGCGCACGTCGCGTACCCAATCCAGGTTCAGGGAGATCCCGCAGTTGGGGAGTAGAGGCTTCCCGCCGAGGGTCGCGATCGCCTGGTCGGCGTGCCCCATGTCCCCGGCCACGCGATTGCCAGGACTTTGCCCGCGATGATCCTGATTGTTCGTGACTACCATAACGAAGACCCCGAACCGGGGCAACCGCGTGCCAGAACCCCGGCTCCGACTGCGTAATTGTACGGCAGAATCTGCTCGGCTAGAGCTCCGCTGACGCCTCGCACGCGGGGAAGGCAGGAGCCCCTCCCATCAGAGGAACGCACATTTGCAGTGGCTTCAAAGTTGAGCAACGAGTGCCGACAACAGTTCGTGTTCATCTGAGGCCCCGTTCATTGTTGGCACGTCCGGGCGGGCCTAGCTCTTTCCGCGCATCTTGGGGCGCGCTGCGCCCTTTGACCTGGCATAGGCAGACCACTTCACTTTGAGCGTTCCTTTGCATTTTGGGCACACTGACCGGGCAAGCGAAAAGAGCAGCTTGCATTTGGGGCACCACGTTCGACTCTTGGGAACCATGAACAAATCCTCAACCCAATAGCTAGAGGGCGTCAATGTGGTGCGGGGCACAGGACTTGAACCTGCACGGCCTTGCGGCCACTGGCTCCTAAGGCCAGCGCGTCTGCCAGTTCCGCCAGCCCCGCTCTAGATTTCTTCTATTCTATTATTCTATCGCCCCGCTGGATTTTCTGCGGCTTGTGCCGCGGAATGCACGCTCTAACTCTGTCGGTTCAGCAACTGTGAGCAGGATCAGCCTCTGCCTGGTAGGTGCACAGCGGAGAGGAAAGTCGAATCGTCTGACCCCGCCAGCCCAAGCTGACTTCGTCTGCCCACACCGCGCAGCGACTCCCGGCCTGCCCCGCCACAAACACGATGAGCTTTCCCTGAGACGCCTTCAACTCGAAACGACCGTCTCGGTCGGTCCTAGTAGCCGTTTCGTGCGAGCCAAAGTAGTAGAGGCCTCCGCCATGCCATAGGAAGGAGCAATAGCCGCCCTCACTTTTGAAGTCAATGTCGATGCCCGCAGGTGCGTCGTGCCATTTGCGCTGAACTCGCTTCTCTTCGAGGGAACGGGTGAAGTCTAGCCACTTTTCTCCTGTCGAGCGGATCGCAAGTACATCAGCACCCGCAGCGGGAAAAACGTGACCGTTCTCCACTGTAGTGAAGACCTCTCCCGATATGTGCGCAGACGAGCAACTCAGTGTTAACAAAAGGAAGAGCAGAACAACACAACGGCCCATTCTGACCATACAGCGATCTTAGCGCCCGAGAAGCCGTTGACAATTCTTTTTCTGAACGCGGTCGAGCCCATTGACAAGACCACCCTGCCCCGTTTGAGTTTCCTTTCGCACGATAGCGTCCCCAGCGTCACGCTCCGTAGGCTCACGCTCCGTGTTCGCAAGCCGCAGTGGCCAGCCCTCCATCATTCTTGATCCTCTCTCTGTTAATCTCAATGCAATGTTTTCGTTCCTTAGGGATCAGCCGATCCAAAATGCTGTTCGACTGCTGCCAGCTCTAATTCTGGCCGCAGGCCCGCTCTGGGCTGCCCAAGGACACATTGAAGGCTCCGTACACAGCGAGCGCGGAGAACCTATCTCCAATGCCACCGTTCTGGCCCGCGGTGTCCAGGGCAGCGCCACCGCGATGACCGACGCCAACGGTCGCTTCGCGATCCAACTGGCGACGGATTCAGCCAGCATCTCCGTCACCGCCCCCGGTTTTGCTCCCGCCGAGATCTCTTGGGAAGCGAGCCGCCCGGCGCGGGTCGAGATTACGCTGCACGCTCTGAATGAACGCATAGTGGTGAGCGCCACCCGTATCGCAACTCGTGGCGACGAGGCGCCGGGCAGCAGTGTGCTGCTTGCCCCCACCGATCTTCAGTCCACTCCCGCTCTCGCTACCGACGACGTGCTGCGTCAGATTCCGGGTTTCATTCTCTTTCGCCGGCAAGGCAGCCGCTATGCCAACCCCACGTCGCAGGGCGTGACACTGCGCGGTGTTGGAGCGAGCGGAGCCGGTCGGGCCTTGGTATTAGTGGATGCCGTTCCTCTGAACGATCCCTTCGGCGGCTGGGTCTACTGGGATCGCGTGCCCCGAGAGTCGATTTCCACGGCAGAGGTAGTGCGCGGCGGGACTTCCAGCTTGTATGGCAGCAGCGCGCTGGGCGGCGTGGTCCAATTGCTGACGCGTTCTCCGGAAGCGCCCGCCATCTCGCTCGAAGCCGCCTATGGAAACCAGCAGTCGCCTGACTTGTCGTTCTGGACCGGGGCCAGTAAGGCAGGATGGGACGGCACGATTTCCGCCGACTTGTTCCGCAGCGATGGATACATTCTCGTGCCAGCATCGGTGCGCGGGTCCGTCGATACGCCTGCCAACTCGGCGCATTCCACCCTCAACGCGAACGTAGGCCGCCATTTCGGAGAACACGGCCGCGTGTTCGCCGGCGGCAGCTACTTCGAGGAGTCCCGCAATAACGGCACGCCGATCCAGACCAACGACACGCAGATCGGTCAAGGTATTCTGGGCACCGACACCGGCCTCGGCGCGGCGGGAACGCTGGCGGTACGCTTCTATGGATCGGGACAGAGCTACCGGCAGAACTTCTCTTCTGTGGCCGCGAGCCGCAACAGCGAGTCTCTCACCAACCAGCAGCACGTCCCCTCGCGGCAATTGGGTGGCAGCGCGCAGTGGTCTCGCCCGCTGGGGCGCCGTCAGACTCTGGTCGCAGGCGTCGACGCGCAGAAGACGACCGGTCTGAGCCTCGAAGACATTTTTTCCGCAGGCGCTCAGACCTTTCGCAACAACGCTGGGGGGCATCAACGCACGGTTGGCCTGTTTGGCGAAGACATTGTGAACCTGGCGGCTGGTTGGATTCTTACCGCCGGCGTTCGTTACGACCGCTGGCGCAACTTCAGTGCGCGAAGAATCAGCACGAGCCTCAGCCCGGGCGGAACAACGACAACCACGCTGTACCCTGATCGTACGGAAGATGCCTTCAGTCCGCGCTTGTCTCTCTTGCATCAGCTCAACCAGCACATATCCGTCAGCGCATCGGGATATCGCGCCTTCCGCGCCCCAGTGCTGAACGAACTGTACCGGACATTCACTCAGGGCAACACGAGGACGCTCAACAATCCAGCGCTGCGCGCCGAGCACCTCAGTGGAGCCGAAGGTGGCGTCAGCACACGGTTCCTTGCCGAGAAGCTCAACCTGCGCGGCACATTCTTCTGGAGCCAGGTCGTCAACCCCATTGCCAACGTGACCCTCAGCACCAGTCCGACCTTGATCGTCCGCCAGCGGCAAAATCTCGGCCGCACGCAATCTACCGGTGTCGAATTCGATGGCACTTATCACGTCAGTAGCGCTGTCGAGCTCTCTGGCGGCTATCAATTCGTGCATGCAACGGTGCTCAGCTTCCCGGCTGATCCCGCTGTAAATGCCAGCCTCGTCGGCAACCGTCTGCCGCAGGTGCCGGAGCATCAATTCACCTTGCAGGCTCGCTACTGGAATTCGCGGCGCCTCATGCTTGCCGTGCAGGGGCGCTACTCGGGCAGCCAATTTGATGACGACTTGAACACGCTCCCGCTCGACCGCTTCTTCACGCTGGACGTCATGGCCGGACGCGAACTGCGGCGCGGCGTGGAAGTCTTCGCCGCCTTCGAGAATCTCTTCAACCAGCGCTACAACGTTGCGCTCACTCCCATAGCGAACCAGGGCCCACCGATCCTGGCGCGAGTCGGTATCCGCCTGAACCTGCCGGGGCACTGAGCGGCGAGGTCGGATCACACCCCGCCCGCACGCGCTCTCCCGGATGCTAGACTTATCGCCATGACGATCCCTGGTCAACCGAGCATTCAGGTCACCTCTGCCAGCGACTATCGCGAGAATTACGCCAACAGCGTGCAGGTGCGCGTCAACGTTTGGGACTTCTTTCTCGTCTTCGGAACCCTGCAGCAGCAAACCGAGACGCAGGTCGAAGTACGCAACTTTCAGGGCATCTACCTGAGCCCGCAGCAGGCCAAGGCGCTGGCCGCGATATTGCAGCAGAACATTAGCGGCTACGAGAGCACGTTCGGCGAGATCAAACTCGACCCCCGCATGATGCCCACGGGACCCGTGCACTAGCACGTCTCAGGCTCCGGCGATGCGCCCGACCTTCCTCCAGACCGTCCTGCCATCGCTGGGCATTTTTCTCGCCATCTTCGCGGCGATTCTGTTGCTCCATCTCCCCCTGCTGCGCCTCCCTTATTATTGGGACGAGGCTGGCTACTACGTTCCAGCGGCGCGCGACCTGCTGCTCACGGGCAGCCTCATCCCGCACACCACGCTGACCAATGCCCATCCTCCGCTGGCAATGGCGTGGCTTGCTCTGTGCTGGAAGATCTTCGGCTTCAACCCCCCGGTGACGCGCGTCGCCATGCTTGCGGTGGCGGCCTTTGCGCTCACCGGGCTGTTCCAACTGGCGAAGCACCTCTCGAACGCAACGGTGGCCACTGCAACCGTGGGGCTCACGGCACTCTATCCCGTGTTCTTCGCGCAGAGTTCCCTCGCGCATGTGGACCTTGCCGCCGCCGGATTCACCTTCTGGGCATTGCACGCCTACTTCGAGGACCGGCCTTGGGGAACTTGTCTCTGGTTCGCGCTCGCGGCTCTCGCCAAGGAAACCGCCGTCCTCGCTCCACTGGCTCTGGCATGCTGGGAAATAGCCGCCCCACGGATCGTTCGAGGCGAAGCGCAGGCGCGCTGGCTGCGTTTCTCCGACGTCAGCCCGCGCCGAATCGCAGTTTTACTTGGCGCGCTGCTTCCCTTGCTGTGCTGGTTTGCCTATCACTACCATCAGACCGGCTTCGTATTCGGTAACCCGGAATTCTTTCGCTACAACGTGCAGTCGACAATCCATCCGTTGCGTATTCTGCTGGCGCTGGTGGGACGCCTCTGGCAAGTGTTCGGCCATCTGCATCTTCTTGTCCTGACTCTTCTGATGTTCGCCGCGATGTTGTTGCGCCCACGCCAGAGCAATGGGCAAGATCTACACCGGATCGCGTTGCCGGTACAACTAACGCTCGCCATGGTCATGCTGGCGTATATAGCTGCGCTGAGTGTGATTGGCGGGGCCCTCCTGGCACGCTACATGCTCCCGGTTGTCCCATTGACTATCCTCTTTGCTGTGTCGACAGTCTGGCGAAGAGTTTCGCAGTGGTCCCTGGTGCTCGGCTTCGTGGCAGTTGCCTTCGTCGTTGGCTGGTTCTTGAATCCGCCTTACGGCTTCGCCTTTGAGGACAATCTCGCTTATCGCGATTACGTAAGCCTGCACGTATCCGCGGCTCAATATGTGCAGTCGCATTACGCTCGGAGCACGGTGCTAACCGCCTGGACCGCTTCGGACGAACTGACGCGCCCCTTCCTCGGCTACGTTCAGAAACCGGTGCGGGTGGTGAGCATACAGGGTTTTTCTGCTGATGAATTGCTTGGTGCCGCACAAGGACCGGTAGCTTATGACGCTGCCCTTGTCTTCTCCACCAAGTACGAGCCCCGGCTGGATCTGCTGAACAACAAACTCTGGGTCCGGCTCAAGACCCGCTTCTTCGGATATCACCACGACCTGCCTCCGCCCGTCGCCGCGCGAATCCTTGGAGGACACATTGTGTATGAGGAGCACCGCGGGGAGCAGTGGATCGCCGTGATCGCGATGGACAGGCCAATGGAGGCCGCGTCGCCCTCCGACCCACGCCAATCACCGCCGAACAAGATGGCAAGAATGCGTCTTGATGACGAGCCACACCTCGCGCCCGGACTCTAGTCCGAGCGAATCCCGCGCCGCCAGCGTCAGGTGCACTTCCATTTCCACCCCGCAATTCACTCGCGCAACCATAATCATGTCCCGCCGTGCCAGCGAAACGATGCTTCCTCGAATCACATTGCGCGCGCTGAGCCCTTGCGGCTCTTGTGTGGCCAACAGAATGTCGCCCGCGCGGATGCCGATCCCGAGCCTGCTTCCCTTCTCCACGCCGACCAGAGGCGTCTCCAAAACTGTAGCGTCATCCGCCAAGCGGCAAGTCATCGTTCCGCGGTCTTCGTGCAGCGAATCGACTTTCGCATCGAGGATATTCTCAAACCCGGCAAGGTCCGCCACCATCTCCAGGCGCGGTGCCGTCATAACCTGGTGCGGAGGCCCGTCGGCAACGATACGGCCTGCTTCGAGCACGATCACACGCTCTCCGATGGCGAACATCTCTTCGCGACTGTGCGTGACATAGAGAATTGGAACGCGCCGCACTTCATTCCAGGCGCGCAAATCGTCGAGGATGCGGGACTTGGTGGGCAAATCCAATGCCGAGAGCGGCTCATCCAAGAGCAGCGTTCTCGGATTCGTTACCAGCGCGCGCGCCAGGGCGACCCGCTGTCTTTCACCGCCTGAGATTTCCTCCGGACGCCGCTTGCTCACTTCCGCGATACGAAACGACTCGAGAATCTCTCGCGTCTTTGTCTCGCGCTCGGAACGGCCGAGCTTGGCCAACCCGTACTCGACATTTTGTTCGGCAGTCAGATGCGGAAACAGCGCCAGGTCCTGCATGACGTAGCCAAAGCACCGGTTTTGCGGGGAGACATCCACGCTGCGCTCGGCGTCGAACATGGCCGTCTCGCCCACCGCGATGTTCCCGGCGTCGAGCCGCACCAAGCCGGCAATGGCATCCAGCAGCGTCGTCTTTCCTGCGCCCGACGCTCCAAACAGAATGGTGAACCCCGGCTCCGCGGTGAAGCCACAATTCAGCGCAAACCCGCTATTTCCTGGAAAACGTTTTTCGATGCGGACACGCAGCATGGGGCGCTCTCACTGCCACGGCCACAGAGCCCAAACGCGCCGATTCATGCCATAAACGATCGCCAGCAGCACAAACGAAATCGCCAGCAGCACGAGTGCGGTCTGGTTCGCCGCGGAGTAATTCACGGCCTGCACCTGATCGTAGATTTGAATCGACACCGTGCGCGTCACCCGAGGAATGTTCCCGCCGATCATCAACACCACGCCAAACTCTCCCATCGTGTGCGCGAAGGTCAAAGCCAGGCCGGTGACCAATCCCGGCACGGACAAGGGCAAAATAACGCGCAGGAATGTCCGCCAGCGCGATGCTCCCAAGGTCGCCGACGCCACCAGCAGTTTGCGATCTACGCTCGCGAATGCCGCCGCGAACGGCTGCACTGCAAATGGCATGCTGTACAAGATGGACCCCACCACCAATCCCTCAAACGTGAACGCCAGCGTGTGGCCAGTCCACGATTGCCACAAGCGCCCCAGGGGACTACGCGTGCCCATCGCCATCAGCAAATAGAATCCCAACACTGTTGGCGGCAGCACCAGCGGCAGAGCGACCACGGCCTCCACCAGAAATTTCCATCGCCAGCGTGTGTATGTGATCCAGTAGGCAATGGGCAAACCGATTACGCACAGAGCCGCTGCCACAAGTCCCGCCAACCAGACCGTAAGTCCCAAAGCTTGCCAGTCCATCGATCGTCCTTCGGTGCCCATACAGCGATTGACCGCTTCGCACCAGAGCGATGATTCTACGGAAAAGCCGCACACAGCGACAGTGTGTACCGCAACGTGCACGGTCCGGGGATCGCCACGAGCCGCGGTCGCTAACTGTCTACCTTTGATGGCTTGCGGACCGGCGGGCTCAGTGAAACGCTGCAGAGTACTGCTCTGCCGAGGCCTATTCCGTGCCCGAACGTGACGCCTGCGCCCCTGCCACCGCGCTCTTCATTGTCAGCTTTCTTCTAATCGCACCCAACGTTGTCAGCCAGGTCGCTGCCTCGCAGTCCGGCGCAAGAACAATTGACGCTGATCGCGACGACCCTGCGCGCCGCGCCGCCTGGTTCTGGCATGGCCGCACCGCTCCCGCAGGCGCCAGCCCCGCTGAACTTCGCCACCTCGCCTTCCAACAGAAGCTGCAGATGCGCTCCGCCCGAGCAGCCCAGGCAGGCTCTTCCGTGGCCATTCCACACGCCTTTCCGTCGAACCAGTGGACGCCCCTCGGCCCCGCGCCTCTTCTATCTGACGCCACGACCGCCTCGCACACCGGCGGCTTCCAGGACTATCGCGCGGTCGCCGGACGCGCCACCAGCGTGGTTATCGACAAGACCGACAGCACGGGAAACACGGTCTACGTCGGCGGAGCCTTTGGGGGACTGTGGAAATCCGTCAATGCGAAAGCCTCCGACCCCGCAGCCGTGACCTGGACTCCGCTGCTGGACCACACGGAAACTCTGGCTGTCGGATCCATTGCCCTTCAGCCCAACAACAGTAGCGTCATTCTGGTGGGAACCGGCGAAGCTAACAGCTCCGGCGATTCCTACTACGGCCTCGGCATTCTTCGCTCCGCTGACGGCGGCACGAATTGGACCCTCATCTCCTCCGCCGACGGCGGCGCTCACCCGTTCAAGGGACTCGCGTTCGCTCGCATGGCCTGGGGCGCCCAGAACTCTACCCTTGTCGTCGCCACGACTACCGGATCAGCCGTCGCAGATTTCACCGGCATCGGTTCGGGCGGCGCGCGGGGCATCTACTATTCGCCAGATGCCGGTGTCACGTGGAAACTCGCCTCCGCCGGAATCACTGCCAGCCCCATGCCCTCGGCTACCGGTGTTGTCTTCAACGCCTCAGCGGGAACTTCCGGCACGCTCTATGCCGCCATCCGCGGCCACGGTATCTACTCCTCGACTGACGGCTCTACCTGGACGCGGCTTGCCAACCAACCCAGTGCGGTCAGCTCCGGACTGAACCTTAGCTCGAACTGTCCCTCAGCCTCGAACTCCACGAGTTGTCCACTTTATCGAGCTGAGTTGGCTGTCGTTCCCGGCCGCAACGAAATGTATGCCTGGATTTTCTGGTTTGATCGCACTAATCCCACTAACCCCGTCGAGACCGACGGCGGCATCTGGCGCACGATCAACGGAGGCGCTACCCCCTGGACGCGCATTGATGAAACCGGCATCACGAGCTGCGGTACCGGTGGCGAACAAGGCTGTGGGATCTCGCAGGGATCCTACAACCTGGAACTCGCCGCGCTTGCCAACACCGATCAAACAGACTTGTACGCTGGCGCCATCAACATCTATAAGTGCACCTTGCCGAATACGACGGCGACCGCCTGCAACAACCCGGGCTCCAATCCCACGCCCTGGATGAACCTCACCCACGCCTATGGGTGCAACCCGCTGTCAGCGCCTGCGCACGTGCATCCCGACCAGCATGCACTGGACTTCATTCTCAGCGGCGGCAAATCGGTCCTCTACTTCGCCAATGACGGCGGCATTTACCGCACCCTCGACGGCTTTGCCGGGCTGGCGACCGGTGACTGCACCGGCGCCAACGCTTTTGACAGCCTTAACACCAACCTGTCGCTCACGCAGTTCGTTTCTTTCTCCCAACATCCCACCGACTTCAACACTATCCTCGGAGGCACGCAGGACAATGGTTCTCCCGCTTCCGCTTCCGCCACCGCCAGCAACCTCTGGGTTTCCGTCAATGGCGGGGATGGCGGCTTCAATGAAATTAATCCCAACAATCCCAGCGAATGGTTCACCGCGAATACCGACGTCTCCATTCAGCGCTGCACTTCAGGAACGATCAGCAACTGCCTCAGCCAGAACTTCACTCCGGTGATCGGCCCCACCGAGGCGGGCGGCGATCATGGCGCCTTCTACACGCCCTACATTCTCGATCCGCATGGAACAGCCAGCCCGCCAACCCTGATCCTGGGGACCTGCCGCGTGTGGCGCGGCCCAGGCGACGGTTCCGGCCCATCGTGGGGTCCGGCCGCCAGTGCCATCAGTTTCAATTTCGAAAATGGACCGGGCAATACGGATGCCTGCACCGGAAACGAGTCCAACCTGGTGCGAGCCCTGGCCGCCGGTGTTCCCGCCGATAGCAGCGGCTCGAAGGTAATCTATGCCGTAACCGATGGCACAGGACCTGTCACCGGAGCCGCCGGCGGCCAAGTGTTCCGCACCACCAACGCCGCTGCCGGCCCCGGTGCCTGGATGAACGTCACACCCAACGGCCTGTCGAATCCCAACCACTACCCGTTGTCCGATGTCGCCCTCGATCCCTCCGACACCTCCGGCCAAACCGCTTTCGTGACCGTACAAGGCTTCACCACGCCCCACCTTTGGCGCACCCAGAACGCCGGGGCCACCTGGGCCGACTTCACCGGCAATCTGCCCGACGCTCCCGCCAACGCCGTCGTCGTCGACAATGGGACCGTCTATGTCGGCACCGACACGGGAGTGTTCAGTACCTCCACCGGCAGCGTCGGGTCTCCGGCCTGGACCGAGGTCGGCCCCGCTCCCTCGAGCGAAACTGCCGGCTATCTTCCCAACGTCCCGGTCACCAAACTGCGCGTCTTCAGTTCGAATGGCACCAAACTGCTTCGCGCCGCATCCTATGGCCGCGGTCTCTGGCAGTTCCCCCTTGCCGTGGGAAACGATTTCGCCATCACCGTCGCACAGTCCGTGAGGACTACGTACCCCAATCGCCCCGAAGAGTTCAGCGGCACCCTGAGTTCTCTGGGTTCCTACAACAGTCTCGTGAACGTGACCTGCGCTGCTGGATCTCCGCGTCTTCCCTCCACCTGCTCGCCTTCTCCTTCGAGTCTCCTGCCAACCTCAGGCGACACGGCGTTCTCGGTCAATGTGAGCGACGCAACGGCCGGCTCCTACGATTTCGACGTGCAAGGCGTCGGCACTGACACGAACTCCACCACGCACACGACCCGCGTGACTCTGAACGTCGTGGACTACACTCTGAGTGCGCCAAATCCCGCCAGCGTAACGGCGAATATTCCGAATTCGTCCAACTCAACCTCCTTCACGGTCACGCCATCCGGTCCCTTTGCCGACTCCGTAACTCTTACCTGCAACAACCTGCCGGCAGGCGCGGCCTGCAACTTTTCACCGTCGGCAACGTTGAATGTCGTTCCGAATATCCCGGTGACGGTGACGCTCACGATTTCCACCTCGGTGAGCACCCCCGTCGGCGCTTACAGCAACGTTCAGATTTCAGCGCAGGACCTCGCTCACCCAGCTCCCAGTACGAAAGCAAGCACTGTATCTCTCGTCGTCACTAACTCGACCGACTTCACTCTGACCGCGACGGGCGGCGTTTCCACGTTCACCAAAGACGCGGGCCAAACTGCCACCTTCAATGGCAAGCTCACCTCCGTAAACGGCTACAGCAAGGCGACGACGGTCTCCTGCTCCGGCGCTCCAGCATCCGTCACGTGTACTCCGTCTTCCGGTTCTGTCACTCCGTCGGTGAGCGGCACCGCCTTCCAGGTGACTCTGAGCGGTACCACGCCCGGGGTCTACGGTTTCAATATCCAGGCAACGGATGGCGCGTTGACCCACTCTGTTCCGATCACCCTGACAGTGGTGGATTTCAGCCTCACAGCAGTGACTTCGTCGCAAACTGTCCAGTCCGGCCAAACCGCAACCTTCACGTTGACTCTCGCCCCGCTTGGGACCACGTCGTTTCCGAATCTGGTCAGCTACTCTTGCTCCAACATCGTTCCCGCGAACTCGCAAATCACCTGCGCCTTCGTTTCCACTCAGAACGGGGATGGCACGCAAACCGTCACCCTGAGCGCCAAAACGATCGGCGCTGCTCGTCCACAGAGTTCGTTGCGAGCCCGGAACAGACTCCAACGCCTGCATCTCATGATCGGCATGTCCGTACTTGGGTTGCTTCTCGCTGGCGTGAGCCGAAATCGTCGCCTTCGTGCTTTCCGGATCATTGTTGCCGTCTCGCCGGCTCTGTTGTCGCTGGCTTTGCTAGCCGCCTGCAGCGTTGGCGGAAGCCAGGGCATCAGCCCTCCCCCACCTATCAGCATCTCCGTATCGCCGTCTACGACTACCGTAGCGGTCAACCAGCAAGAAAAGTTCACCGCGGTCGTGAGCAACGCGACGAACACGGCGGTCACCTGGAACCTCTCCGGCTCTGGTTGCTCGGGCGCAACTTGCGGAACCATTGACAGCACCGGTCAGTACACCGCTCCCGCCACCGCGCCTACCCCGGCGACCGTCACCGTCACGGCCACTTCCCAGCAGGACACCACCAAGTTTGGGAATGCGCTCGTTTCCGTGCAGCAGCCTACTCAGTCCGCAACCTACACCATCACCGTCACCGCAACTGACGGTACGCTCTCTCACACCAGCAATGTCACGTTGACGGTGAACTAGGACTCTGGAAGCGGCTGCCGGCCTCCGCACCGCTCGCGAACATCGGCGACTTCGACATCCTGCCCGTATCCGCACCACAGACGGTCGAAATACGTCTGTGATCTGCGCCACAC